>JACLAB010011190.1_pt1 | contig 24742 bp, 15 predicted proteins | sample 8027921 | NCBI WGS metagenome assembly JACLAB01 (sample SAMN15725117, study PRJNA655200) | protist metagenome | isolation source: fluorescence activated cell sorting (FACS) single amplified genomes of... | place: USA: West Boothbay Harbor, Gulf of Maine | collected 2000-07-19
CGAGCAGATTTAATAATGTTTTTCGCAGGGGAGAGAATGAACGCTTCCCTCCTCCGAGAGTTTGTTCTGCGAAAGCAACGGCTTCTGTGTCGTCGTCGAAAGGTCGCGAGAGTAAGAAGAAGAATGCCATCATCAAAAAAGGAGCAGGTTTGAAAGTTTCTTCGTTTCGTTGCGCGAGTTCATCGTCGTCGTCTGAATCGTCGTCGTTCGAAGCTGGTGGTGGTGGTGGAGGGAAAGAGGGTAAAAATACGAGTGCATCACCGAAAGAGGAGGAAAAGGAGGAGGAGAAGAAAGAGAGCAGCGGTTTGGAGAAAGCTGGTTTCGTGTTGGACAAAGAGAACAACCAAGATCACCTGGTGAAAGTCGTCGTCGATAGAGTGAAATCGATCGAAGAGCAGGAAGATTTCTCTCTCGATTGGGCGCCGGTGGTGTTGAGAGCTTTGGACGGTGCCGATCGCGTGTTACCCCTGTTCAGCGGGAATAAAAAAAATCAAATATTGGAAGTGCTCTTTCACGAAATGAAAAAGGGAGGTAAGAAAGAGAGTGAGAGCAACGAAACGATCACGTATCACGCGTGGGAAGGGAGGATCCACGCGGGATTTGAAAACGCCGAAGCGGTGGTCGTGTGTGAGCGAGGAGACGAACTCGACGAGGACGAGACGACGGGCGAGAATTTGACGATATCATCGATGTTTGAAAACATACTGAAAGAAGCCGTTGAACTGTCTCGCGTGGATTGGGAGACTTTGGCCAAGTGGCAAGATATAACGAAAGAAGAAGAAAAAAGAGGTCCGACGCGTTCGGCCCATCACCCCTCGTCTTCCTCTTCCAATAGTAAATTTTCGATCAAAATCGTCGACTCGGACGGGGCAATCAACACGAGAGATTGGCAAATTCTTAAGTCCATTTTGCGAAAAGATATTCTGCCGCAGTCTCAGAAAACATTCGATTTACCGAACGATTCCGAAGTTCTTCTGAGTTTACTCGTCACGCTCGTGAAAAATTTGCCAATTTACGCCACGCGGCAAGTCTTGGAAAAATATTCCAAGTCGCACGAGTGGGGTTTGTCTTACAGAAGAGGTCATTCCGCACCAAGACCGCACGTAAAGCGTCACCTTATAGTTACAGACGACTTATCGAATTACCAGAAATTGGTGGACCTATCGGACGGCTTTATCGAAAACTCGGGGCTTTATCGAAAAGACGGGGTTGCACTATTCTTCATCATGGAAATATTCAAAAGCTACGACAGAATGTTAAAACATTCACAAGACGCGAAGAACAGCCCCAAGAAGAAGAGGCAAGGCGGACCGATGTACAGAAGAGACATGGATCAGTTGATTCTCAAAAGGCTCGAGGTTGCTCTTTTTATCCAGCAGCAAAGCGCTCGCTTTATGGAAGACGGAAACTTGGAAGACGACTTCTTGACGGCTTTATATCAACATCCACGCCTCCAAAAACTCCAAGACGAGATCAACGAAATTTTATCTCTCGAGAAGAGAGATTGCGACGCGGCGAAGAAAATAATCGACTTGGAGGTTGCCGTACAGAGAGAAGATTACGAAACAGCAGCGACATTGAGAGAATCTTTACGATTATTGAACAACATCACGTGGGTATACCTCAGAGGTGATCAACAAAACCCGTTCGACGATTGATCGATCGGTTTTAAATACACAAAAGAGAGACAAAGACAAAGAGAGAGAGACAAAAATACTCGGGTTATATTAAATTGAGTTGTATAAAATGTTTTCATACCACCCATGTACAGTAAGACGTTGAGAGAGATTTTCTTTTTTACGGCGCTTCTGGTTCTCTTTGGTACGATCCACGATCTCTCGCAAAGTTATCCGCCGCCGGGTTATAGGACTCCCTCGGCGATCTCACGCCGAACGACCTCGGCTCCGACCCGTACACCGTCGCCCCGTAATACTTCAAAACGTCTTCTGGATAAATCCCTTTCTCATCTACGAGACCGTATTTACCCATCGCTTTCGCGTACGATAACGGTGTCCAATCTTTCTCCGTCCTCGCGTCCAAATCTGCGCCGTACTCGTACAAAATCTTTACCATCTCCGGTCCGCCGTCGATGGCCCAAAACAACGTCAAATCGCCGACGTGATTTTTGTAGTTCGGATCGGCTCCGGACCGTAACAAGGCCTTTGTCGCTTCCAATCGACCTCTGTGGCACGCGCACATTAAAGGCGTGTACCCTTCTTTCGACCCGTACGCTCTCCCAAACTCAAAATTCACATCCGCGCCTTCCTCGATTTTCTTATACACCAACTTCACGTCGTTTTTTATCAAAGCCATCAATAACTCCTCGGTTTCCCGAGAGGCTTTGTGTACGTCTTTCCCTTTCGACTCTGGCTTGTAATCTGGGTGGTGCGAACCTTTCCCGGAATCCCACTGCAATTCGTAGGCTTCTTCGATGTCTTTTTGGCTGTTGTTTTTGTTGTCAGAGAGAGAGAATAATGAGATCACGAAACGTTGTTCGTTTGGTCAAACAAGAAGGGAGATCTCGAGGCAAATGCATGCGTTTTTTGTGGAACGGAGATCTTCGATCTTTGCGCCGCGAGAGTATACGATGCGTCAAATATAAAAGAGGAAATTGCGAGCACGAGTGACCGCAAAAAAAGTCCTACCGTTGCGCCATGATGGCGTCCTGTTTGCGCGCGCATCATTATTAGATGTTTTTTATGAGAGAGAGAGAGAGAGATCAGAGATCAGAGATTGTGAAATTGAAATGCAACGAACAAAAGCCAGACACACGCGACGGGAGGAAAACGATGAAAAAACGAGCGTTACGAACAACAACAACAACAACAACAACAACGCGTAATAATCGACGACGACGATGATGCGAACGAATACCATTTGAGACATGATGAGAGAGTTTAGAAATCTCTTTTCTTTGTGCTTTGATGAAAGTTAAAAAAATGAGGGGAAATGAACGAAAAAGCGTTTTTGCTGCTTTTTTTCGATTATTTTTTTCATTACACTCGTTGGAGCAAAAAAGATTCTGATGAATGAAGCGAACTCTGGTCGTCGTTGTCGCTCCACTTACCGCTCCACTTCAAAGAAGAGGCAAAGGACGTGCCTTCTCTGGCTGGCACGGCGGCATTAAGCACGGCTTGGACGGCTAAGTGTTTGTTGGTATAGGCTGGTGGTGATGTGCTTTCTTCTTGTTTCTTTGTCTTTGTCTTCTTCGAAGACGAGGAGGAGGAAATCGCGTTGCGTAAAACTCGCACCGCGTCTCGGACGTCCGTTCTCGTTTCCATGGTTTTAATCTTCGCCTCGCTCGCGAAAACCAAGTCTGCTTTCTTTGCGCTCGACTTTGCGAGAGAACGCAAGGATGTTAAGAGCTTCTTTTCGATATTCGATGCGCGATCGAGACGTTCTTTCTTACCCCGTTCGCTTTCAATCGCGCGTTCGTAATTTTTCTTCGCCGAGCGCAACGCGTGCGATTGAATTTTTTCTAACGCGTCTTCAAGTGCGCGTAGCTCTTGATCTAAACCATCGTGCGCGCGAACAGCGTCGCGTAATCGAGATTCGGCACCCTTTTGAGTCTCTTTTGCTTCTTTCACTTTCTGTTCTCGTTTGAGCGCATCCGGCGATTTCTCCAAAGACTTCCCTCGGATGCGATGCATCAAAGCGAGGTTGGATTTTTCCACGTCTTCAATAGCAGCAGAGAGACGATCGGTATCGCGTTTGGTTCTAAATAAACGCGCGTTCAATTCTTTAATTCTTGCTTGTTCTTTCAAAATGGACTGTTGCGCGGTTTCGTGCATTGCCTCTCGTCGTCTTCGTTGTTGTTGAGAATCGCCACAGTCGCCGTCATCCTCGACGACGCGCGCGTTCGTCTCCGAGGAATAAGGCGCAACCAACAAAACCTTCTCGTACCTCGACTTCGCGTTATCTCTTTCCATTTCCGTCTGATTCGCCACTTTTACCAACATCGATTTTTCTTTCAAAATTTCTTTCAACTTCACATTCACCACCTCCTTCCGTTCGCGTTCGCACGACGCCAACTCCTCTCGAAACGAATCTTTCAACGTCAATTCGTTTGCAAACAAGCGATCGCACGAATCGTCTTTTGCCAACAGTTTATTCGCCTCTTTACCACAATGTTGTTTCAAGATGTGCAACTCGACCAACGCGTCATTTCTCGAATCTTCCGCCGCATTGCTCCATCTCTCCGCCGCCGTCGCTTCGATTTTCGCATTCGCCAAACAGTCCTTCTCGAATCGATCGCGTTCGCATGCGCTTTGTCTCGCACTCAATCGCGCTTTATTCAAAGTTTCTTCGACCGCTTTTTCCGCGCTGAGTAATCCGTCGTGTTCCTTTTTCGCCTCTGACACGGTCTCTTCCAGTTTCCGAACCTTCTTTTGTAACATCTCGAACTGTTCGCTCGAGACGCCGGCTTCCGGCAACACGCCTTCTTTCCTCTCCAACTTTCTTCTCAAACAATTCACTCGGAAAGCGTGCTGCAAAATCGTTTCGTTCGTTCGTTTTTCTGCTTCTGTGTTTTGTTTTAACAATTCTTCCGCGTTTTGTTTCTGCGAATGCGCCCCAGCCCTGAATGCTTTCATGGTTTGCAATTTGCGCGATTTCTCGTTCGCCTCTTCTCGCGCTCTCGTGGCGTCGCGTTCCGCCATGTCGTGCGCTTTCGTCGCGGTTTTCAAAATCTTCTCAAACTCCTTTCTTTTCACTTCCAGGTCAGCCTGCTTTTCAGTGGCCGTTTGTTTCTTTCGTTCTTCCTTTGATCGTTGCGTGAGCGTTTCAATGTGCGACTCCTTCTGCGCCTCTAAGCGTTTCGCGTGGTCGCGTAGGGTTTGTTTCGTCAACGATAATTTTTCGTTCGCCAAATGCGCGACATCCGAGGCTTGCTTTAGTGCTCTTTTCTGGTACTCCCACTGTTTTTTCGTCTCTTTCAACTTGTTCTTTTCCATCTCGCGCGTGTCTTCGCTTTTCGTGTGCATCCGCTTCGTCTTTTCGCACTCGCCTTCGCTCGTTTTGCGTCGCTTCTCGTGTTCTAAACGTTTCGGTTGAATATCCTCCGTGAGTCTCCGTTTTGATTCGTTTAACACTAGCTCTGCGTTTGCTTTGGATTCAACAGCTGCGCGCTTCTCTTTCTCTCTTCTCTCCAATCCCAACTCGGCGTCGCGTAAACGATCGAACAACGCTTTGCGCGTGTCCATCGCCTCCCTCAAATCTCTCGTCAACCCTTTCCTGGAGGCAATCTCCGCTAATCGTTCCACGTCCGCGCTTTCAAAGTTTTCCATCGCCACTCGTAACTTCTTCGACAACTCTCCGAAACACTTTTCGTGTTCTCTCTCTTGCTTCTCCATGAAATGATCTCGTTCCTCCGCTCGATGTTCAAACGCGTTGACCACTTCTCTTCTTTTTTCCCACACGTCCGCGTTCCTCGTTTGCCTCTCGTGTTCCTCATTCAGCTGTTCCAACGCGAACCGTTCGTGCGTGATTCGTTTCTTCAGGTGTATTTGCAACTCTTTTTCTTCTTCAATAGCGCTTTCTCTCTTCTTCCTCTCTCTTTCCGTTCTCACTTTTTCCAACCGCGGGTTTGCCAAACGCTCCTTCTCGTTCTCCTTCAATCTCGAATACTCCTGCAAATGTATTTCCAACCGTCCCAACGCTTTTCCGACGTCTTTTTGGTGCTGTTTCATCAAATACGCTCTGTTCGCGTGCCTACACGCGTCTTTTTCTCGTTTCAAAACTTGCTCCGCGTGTTCCGCGATGGCTTCGTCCAACGCTCGATTCCGAGCGTTGGCGAATGTTGGAATCATCATCATCGCGGGAGGAGGAGGAGGAGGAGGAGGAGGACCCGTCGTCGTCGTTGACGTCGTATTTTCCGTCGTCGCTTCATCCTCTGCTTCTTCCATCACGGTGTGTTGTTGTTCTCTCTCGTTCGTATGCGAAAAAGGTGCTTTTCGCCGCGTATTCAAAAAGATGTTCTTGTGTAGACTTTTTCCTCTCGCTCGCTAAAAATAGCCACCTGTTACCTTCTTCTAAAAATGTTGACTTTCCGCGCTCCTCTCTTCACGCGACGATGGCGCATCATACACTCGATTCCCGCTCGACTCCTTACCCATCGTCTTCAAAACCCTCTCAAAATCTTACCTTCTTCTTAACTCTCTCTTTTCTCTTCCTCTTCTCTCGCCAACTCTGCGATCGCGCGTATCGTCCTCCGTTCCAGCTTTTCCGTTTTCCTCGCAACGTCTCGCTTGAGGTCCCAATTTTGCTTCTTCGTCCCGTTCGAATGAAGGATAGTATCGTCGGGAGTGTTGCCATTTTCCTCTTCTTTCTTTCTTTTAAACTCTGGCGCGACTGCGTTGGGTAAGATTTGTACTCCCACTGATGTTGATTTCAACGCCGAGATGTCTTTCGGGACGTAGTTGCGAAGTTTAATAGTCACGTTCGTCTCTTCATCATTCGCCGCCGGGGATGGATTGATGAACAAATCTTCTTCTTTCAAAGCGGTCGCACTCCCGCCTAAAACTTCTTCTTTTTCAGAGAGCTCGCGCAGTTCTTTCAGGCGACTTTTCCTGCTGCTGCTCATTGTAGTCGCAGTCGCAGTGAGTGTTGTTGTTGTTGTAATAATAATAAGTGTTGTTGTATCAAAGCGCGCGTTGAATGAGTGAAGAAAAACGTCAGAAATCAAAGCGCATTTAGAACATCATATATGCCGGTCCCGATGAAGATAATGCTCGCACCGACGACGATTCAGACGACAAAAACTCCTTCAGTATTCGCTGCTGCTCGTAGTAACAATGCTCGTCCTACGATGAAGATGAATACGACGAAAACGAACACCAACAAAAGACACCGACGCGATGTGATTCTCTTCGTATCCACTCTCGTTCTCTCTTCTTCTAAAGAAGCCGCGATGAATAATAACAACGCGTCGTTTGCAAAAGAAGACGACGACGAAGAGACGTTCCAATCGCCTCTGATAAAAGCTTTACTGGAACAAACGGAAGAAAACAAAGCGCTGAGGAAACTGCAATTGGAAACGAAGTATTGCCTGAGACAGTCGCAAATGGGGGTTGGAGACTGCGCGGATATCGACGAAGAGTCAATTAAAAGGATACAGAAGGAAAGAGCGGAGAAGTTGAAGAATGAAGCGGCATCGAAAGAAGAGGAAGGTGTTGATGATGGGAACGCATCAAAATCGTCGTCATCGGTTGAATGAGGACGATAAAGACGACGATTTGTGCGCGCGAGAGATTTCGCAAACAACTCATAACTACTACATAGTATCATTAAAAATCATCATCGGTCTTTCTTGTTAAGTCTATTCATCATATCATTATTCGCGACCGCCTCGGCGGCGGAGGAAGAGGAGGAGGAGGAAGTGCCAAAGACGACGTCCCATGTGCTCTGCGATATGCCGAAAATCAAATCCGGAGACTCGTAATGGTGCGTCATGTGTCTCCGTTTGACTCTTCGAGCGTATCGGGTGAATATGTTTTCATTATTGTTGATGTTTGTTGTTGTTGCTGATGCTGATGCTGATGCTGCTGATGCTGCTGATGCTGATGCTGATGCTGCTGATGCTGCTGATGCTAAGTGGTGGCACGCGTAATGCGTCATGTCGTACGCGACGTACCCGGTTAAACTTCCCGCGATGACAAGTTTTGCCAACGCCGATCCGCAGAGGAGACTGTAGAAACTATAAAACCCAAACGCGATGGGTCCGGCTAAAACGGGAGGGAAGACTAAACGCAACGCATCCATGGGATGTTTATGATGACAGCCGTGGAATAAGAAGTGGAAGGTGATGAAGAAGGGCGAATTCGCTGGAGGCTCTTTGTGGAACAAGAACCTGTGCATTGCGTACTCTTTGAACCCCCAGGCGAAGAGGCCGAAACCAAACGCCGCGAGTTGCGAGACGCACGAAAACGCTCTTTCCGAGCTTTGTTCCGCACCCTTGATGACATTCCAAACAATCACCGGCAGCCAAATCAAAAGCACGACGTACCACGCCGTGACCGATAACGCCTCCATCCAATCCGCCTCGAAAAATCTCTGCTGCGTCCCGTCCGCTCTGGACGGTTCGGGGATGTGCGTCCACTCGAAATACTTTTCTTTCAGGAAAGGCACCTGTTGTAACAAAGGCTTGTTGAAATTAATCCCGTATTCGTCGACTCCGTTTTTTTTGTCTTCTTTGTCGTCGTCGTCATCGTCGCTTACGACGACGACGACGCTTGGGCGAGCAGCCCCCGCGGAATTATAAACAGCGGTATTAACGTCCTCGAACGACGCGCACGCGTTCAATCCTCCTCCAACCATGCCTATTTCTGACCCGTCGCCATCACTCAACCGTTCTAAACATAAATCTTCCGACGAGCTTCCCCTCACGTTCTCCCCTCCTTCTCCTAAATGTAACATCGACGAAGAAGAGGACGTGCCCTCTTCGCTGCTCGCCGAAACGCTCCGGTTTCGCCGCTCGTAATGATGATGATGATTGTACGAGTCGCACGAGGATGACCAATTAGTATTCTCATTATTCGAAACGATGTCTTCATCGCCCTTCATTCTTCGTCCTTTCCTTCTAAAATTTCTTCTGGTATTCTCCATCCGCGTTTTCGGCGACGGAAGCGGCGTCGTACGAAGAGTCGTTTTAAGAAGAAGAGCATCATCATCATCACCCACAATCTTCCCAACGATGAGCTTATTCAGCATTTTCTCCGCGTTCTGTCCGTGTGCTACTTCTTTGCGAAACGCGTTTGTCGCGTCTTTCCCTTTATATTGTTCCAACGCTTTGTTCCCTCCCGGATGCGAAAAGTGTTCCACGTTCAACACGAGCCCATCGACGATAATCAGAAAAAAGGACGATTTGGAAACGTCTTCGCGAGTGTAGCGTAACAGCAACTTCTTCTCCTCATAATACATTTCTTCTCGCTGCTGCTCGTTCTTCTTCGTCGTCTTCTTTTCGTCCTCTTGGTGGTCTTCTTCTTCTTCTTCTCTCTCTTCTTCTTTTTGTTGTCGCATCATCCTCATCGGATTGCGTTCTTTCATCATCGTCATCATATCTGCACTCTTTCTCGCGCGATGTATAAATATAAACATATAACGAATAATGCGTTCAAACCGATATAATCGTAATAAATAGAAGAATCACAGAGCAGTAGTAAACGCTCCTCTTTACAGAAGAAGAAGAAGAAGTACACGGACACAACAACACGGGCACAAAAGCTCTGCTCAGTAAATCTCTCTTTACTTACCTCAGTCTGATGATTTGTTTCTTTTTTTTCTCTTTTGTCAGTGTGTGGTGTTTGTGGTGTTTGTCTCTTTTCTGCATGTGCTTTTAAAAAAAAAAAAAAAAAATCGCTCCTTTTTTCGTTGTTTTTTGCTTCTTCTTTTTCTTGTTGCAAATCATGCATGGGTTTTTTTTCATTTCATCACAAATATATACACACACACATAAAGTCGTCACAGAGTGCGTTATAAATACGTTGTCAGTGAGTGTATACGCATATACATATATATAACCAGATTTGGGAACCAGATTTGGATTTGTTTGTTTCGAAAAAGCGGGAGGACTTTTTGTGCGTGAGAGAGAGATTCTCTTCTTCTTCTTCTTTCTTTTCTTTTCTTCTTTATACGTAAGTTAGGGGAAGAAATTGGAATAATTTTAGATTTATACACGCGAGAACGAGAGCGCAATAATAACAGAGGTGGTCAAAGAAGGAAAGAATAATAATAATGGCGACGACGAGACGACGAGGACGAAATAATGCGATTCAGACGAAAACGACGACATCTTTCTCAAGAGAAGAAGAAGAAGAAGAAAACTTTGGTTTTACGAAGATGAAGAAGACAACGAAAAAGTCCAAGTCCAAATCGAAGGAACAACAACCACCACAAAAGGAGGCATTGGCGAAAGAACAACCCCCCCGCGGAAGAAAGACAAGGACAGAAACAAAAACAAAAACAACCTCAAAATACGAGATTCAAACGCAAAAATCTTTACAGCTCGATCGCGACGAGCGTTTTCAAGAAGAGCACGAACCGTTTCTTTTCGGTCCGTACGCCGCGCCGTGCCCGGAAGCGAGATATCGGAAATGGCTTTGCGCGGATTGCCCGACGTGTATGAAAATAGACGCGCCGTTGTATGCCATTCATAACAAGTACATTTTGAGCGGGTACCGGACGAGAAATACGTTCAAGGATGCACTCAGGTCGGTGTTTAAAAAACACAACGAAACGACAAACATTTGGACGCATTTGATTGGGATGATTTTTTTCTTTACGTTTTTAGTCAACGTGAAAGAACCGGAACGAGTGCAAATGATACCAGAGACGTGGGTGACGGGAGCGAGCGCGGAGAGAGTGTTGGGGTTACAAATGACGCAAAAGTGGCGAGAGAAAGTCGTCATGGTGGACGAAGGGTTGCGAGAGGCGAGGAAGAGCTTCGTCAGGGAGAAGATTAGCAGGAGTAGTAGCGCGACGACGAATAAGGACGAGGACGACGACGAGAAAAAAACGCCGTTGCCGACTTTCGAAAAAGACGATATCGAAACGAAAGAGATGGAACGCTCGATTGACTCGATATTGAGCGCGTCGAAGAATTTACGCGAGCATTTACGCCGGGAGGAAGACAGACCGTTTAAAGAGTTGAAGAGAGAAACGGCGATGTTTATACAAGAAGCGAGACGGTCGTTGCGGAAACACCAATCGTATAGCAACCGAGAGAAAAAAAAGCACCAACAAAAACAACAACGAGAACGAGAAGAGGACCCTCAAAGGCGCGAAGAGAAAGAGGACACGAACGATCCGGCGTTTGCAAAAGTTACCGAAGCTTTGAAAGAGGTACAAAATGTTCTCGACGAAATCCCAAAAGACGTCGAGAGATTGAATAAAGTCCCTCGATGGCCCATGCGCGTGTTTTTATTGGGCGCTATACTCTGTTTGGGATGTTCCACGTGTTGTCACACGTGTTGCAACATTTCGCATCAAGTGTCCACGCGGATGTGGAAAGTGGATTATCTAGGGATTGCGATTTTGATCGTCGCGTCGTTTTACCCGGTCGTATATTATTCGTTTTATTGTTTACCGGAATTGAGGGACTTTTATTTATCGTGCGTGACCTGTTTAGGCGTCGCGGCTTTAATACCGACGATTTTACCGAGGTTCCAAAAACCTTCGTGGACGCCAATTCGAGCGGCGTTGTTCACCGCGTTGGCGTCGTTTGGTTTCTTTCCTTGGTTTCACAACGTTTTCTTCGTCTGGAAAGTTGTACCAACGCCAATTTGGCACGGTTTTTGGTTAGAGCTACTCATGGGTTTCTGCTACTGCTCCGGAGCGTATTGTTACGCGTTGAAGATTCCGGAGAAGTATTGGCCGGGGAGATTCGACGTGTTCGGGTGCGGTCACAATATCTTTCACATCATGGTCGTCGCTGGTGCGTTGGTGCACTACGAAGCGTGCTTAGTCTTAGAGCTGTGGAGAGATCACCACGCGTGTGAAGCGGACGAGGTGATCATGCGCGACGCTTTGGTGTTCGGAGGCTATTTCGGCTTTCAAAAGTTTGATTTGTTTTCGAGTTTGCGAAGACGAAAAGAATTTTAGTCAAACAAAAAGTCAACGCAAAAAAAATGTTGGTATTTATAAATGATGACTATGATGATGACTAGTGTTTGTGCTTTTCATATGAGTTTTTCTTCATTTTTCAAGAGGAAGCACAAAATGAGCAAAAAGAGGAAAACAACCAACGTAGGAAGAGTGGTAAAGAATGACGTAGAAGCGAATACCCATCGAAGGCGGTTGAAAATAAACCTCGGAGTGATTCGCGTGGATTTCGAGTGCAAAGCGTTGAACGAAGAACAGCGTAAGCAGCTGCAAGAACACGCGTTGAAGGAAGAAACACGAAGGTACGCCTTCTTCTTCTTCTTCTTCTTCTTCTTCTTCTTCTTCCTCTCTCTCTCGCGTTCTCTTTTCTCTCTCTCGCGCTCACTCACTCGCTTTCTTTCCCTCTCTCTCTCTCTCTCTCTCTCTCTCTCTCTCTCATTTGCTCTCGCTCACTCGCTCGCTCTTTCTCTATTCGCCGCGCGTGCGCGCGAAAGAGAGAGAGAGAGAGAGAGAAAAGTTGTTTTTTTCTTTCTTCTTCGAGACTGACTTTTTTCTCTCTCTTTTTTTTTCTAGTTGGGTTGATAAACAAAACCAAAATTTTTACTCATTCGAAGGTAGTATTCTTCCTCTTTCGGAGCTCATGCAGACGTTTTGTTTGGAGACTCGTGATGCCCAAAAGGCGCTTGGTGTTTCTATTTATACGTACAAAGACGCTTTAAAATGGTATGGGATCAGGAAGGTGACATCGAGTACAGCGATATCGATACGTAACGGCGAAGATTGCTTCTCGCCCGAAAAGAAGAAGGAGAAAGGTTTGGCGGAGGGTGCGTGTCCTGAGCGCACGTATGCGTGGTTTTGTTTGCTGTCGCTGGAGGATAGGCGTTACGTCAACGATCAAAAAGCGATAGATAATCGCAATCGCGAGAAGTTGAAAAACATCGAAACGGACGTTTCGGACGGTAATGGCGGGAATTTGAACAAATGGCAAGTTGATGTTCGAAGGAACCAACGCAAACATTATTCGAATTCCAAAAAGAGACGCGAGGGGATCGAAACGGACTTTTCGGACCGTAATGGCAGGAAGTTGAACCAGTGGCAAGTTGATAGTCGAAGGAAGTATTTGAAACAGTATTTGAAAAAAAAAAAAGTAGGCTTCGGCTTCCCTAAACCATTTCACGGTTCGGAGTGTCCGCTGTGTCGTTGCTCGGGTTCGGAGCGTTGGTTCTCTCTTCCACGCCTCGCGAAAGATTTCGTTACGATGGGTAGAGAGACTGGGAACAGAAACACCGCAGAAGAAGTCATCTCAGCGTGGTGCGAAGCAGAAAAGGGGTTGACCGAAGAAATGTTCGACTCGGAACGACCGAATCTGCTGCGAGATTTATGTCTCGACTGTTATTACGTCCAATTCGCGACTTTCGCTCAAGCCTTCGGGATCACGCGATTCTCCCTTCCGGGTCGGATGCGCAAGAATAGAAAATATCCCGAACGTTCTGCTGTGATGATGAACGCGAGATTCAACGGGAATTAAACGCTCAGATTTCGATACTACCAGATTATTACGATATGTCATATTTTTTTTCAATACTATCACATACATACATACATACATACATACATACATACAACGCTCAATGTCAATACGTCACGTCGCCTTCGTGTATTTTATATACCTTAAACCCTAATTTTGAGAAAAAATTAGAGGATTGTAATTGATAGCCAAAATAGCCAAAAAAGGGGAACGAAAAAAATAAGAAAAAATAAGCGGACCGAATCGTGCTGGCTCGAAACTTCAAAGCTTTGCGCGCGCGTAAAGGTGCAAGAAACAGCTTGAAAAACGCAAGAAGACGTACCACTGGAAAGTAATCATCGCCATGATGTCACGTACGGGTTTGTCACGCACGACATGCTCGAGAGGCGGGGGAAATCTCACGTACGTCTTTCGTTTTCTCTCATGCTTTATTTCTCTTCTTCTCTCACGACTCGTATTCGTCGTCGTCTGTCGCGCAGTTATTGAACGATTCGCGCGTCGATTTTTGCGCTCGGACTCGTTTGCATGGACGCGATGCTTACCGTATAGTTCATTTCACCCTCGAACAGTAGCAACAACGGCGGCGAGAGAGACAAAGCGAGGACCACGAGACGAAGACCAGAAGAAGAAAAAGTCGAAAACGACGAGGACGACGAGACTCTTGATAAAAACAACAACAACAAAAAAACGAAAAAGGAAACTCTCCAAAAGGAGCAGGAAGAAGAACGGGTGACGAAACAACTTCTCTCGCACGCGAGGAACATATTCACTTACGTTCTGCACGACGCGAACAGAACGATCGAGAATGATCCCAATGCCGCATTTCTTGGTCAGACAAAGTGCACCGAAAAGGAGATTGAGGAACGCGTTGGAAATGCCCTTAAAAAAGAGAGACTTCGCTTGGAGACAATCAACGCGTTACCGAAGTCGTTTTCCGATTCGGAATTCATACGAATCAATGGCGTTGGCAAAGAAAAAGAACTTTTGAGTAAAGTGGACAAAGTCGAGTGCACAAAACAGTTTCGCGCGTTGAAACCTTTCGAGGGTTCGTCTTCCTTTTTCTTACGTCTCTTTACCAAATTGTTCAACACCGCGAAAGCTGTCTACGTTAGTCGCGCTAGGGGAAAACAGTTTGAAGTCGTTCCAACCAGCTTCACTGGATTCTCTCCAAAGTACTCAAACGGAAAAAGAGTTTTCATTGGGGATAATTGGCCGCTTCAAAACAGCACGAAGTCGTCGAATTCGATTAAATTGGACGAGAAGAGCGTAGTGGCTCTCGCCGATGACGCGCCGCCGGAGTATTTCGGCATGCGAAAGTCACCCGATCTGGGAGAGCAGTACCTCGAAAAGACGCAAACGAAATACGTCTCGGATATTCAAGACACACTCTTGGCGGTTCCCTCAACAGACGTATTGCACTATGATTTAGCACCGTTTGCCGACGGCGATTGTGGCGAAGAAACGGACGATAAGTGCAAAGAACCGATGTGCATGGCTTCATGCGCTGAAGCGATGATTGATCACTTGGTCTTTGCGGTATCAGCCCAACAAGTATGTTGGTACATCTTGCGCGCGAGACAACCTTGCGACGCGTTGAAGAAGTGCTTTGAAAGCTTGGATGCATCGAAGTACGCGGCGTACAAGAAAACGTACGAAGTGAATGATTCCGGCGATTTTGTACCCGAGCACGATGTGTTTGGCACGTACGTGTTGCGTGAGGAAGATGATGGAAACTTTTACTACCGCGTATTTTCTTGCGTTCCGTCTCCGACAGTAGAGCTTCAAATCAGGAACTTCGCCGAGCGAAGATCTTACCGCGGACTCTCCGTGCAAATCCTGAACTTTGGCAACGAGTTGCTCGGTGCATTGCCGTGGGGAGTGGAAAACAACCCTTTCGCTCACTTTACGAGTGGTGAAAGAGTTTTGGATCCGCACTCGGTAGAGCAAGTGCGAGAGCAAGGTGGACAGCAAGAGGAGGCTTCGGACATCTTGAAAAACAAACTCGGCGTGAAAAACTAATAGTCATCATCATCATCATCATCAATCAGGCCGTATGTAATTTAATAAACAAACACAGATATAATTAGTAGATCATCGTTGTTATTATGCTCTCTTTTGAACGTCTGGAATCGTTCGTTATATTCGTCGTTCGTTTAACCTTTCGCGTCGCGGCGAAAGCGTTGTTTTCCTTTTCCTCCAGGAGCCGAACAGGAAAGAGGAGCACGAATAGTAATAGCAACTTGTTTAACAAAGAGCATAAAATACACGCGCTGATAAAGCACTTGCGAGAGATTGAGCGGCACGAGGAAGAGCTGAGCGTGAAGTTAGCCATCGTGCGGCGACAGCTGTGCGAAGAGAAGATGAAAAGTAGTAATAACGGCTTCGGCGCGGTTCGTCATAGCGGTAAAGTCGAGCCCAGAAAATGCTCCGCATCATCATCAATTGAATAAATTTGTATTAATATAGTAATTATTAAAATTATCTTTGTGGTGTGAATTCCCTTCACTCACTCTTTCTCTCCGTCTTAGTATACTTCCTCTCTCTAATGTGATACTATTTTACCAGAAGACACCGTCGTCGTCGTTTAGAGTCTGTCTTCATAGTCACCCAACGGCGGGATGGTGTCCTTGAGACCTTTTCTCTTACGGATGTCGCCGATGAGCTTACCAGCTTGGGTGGTCGGGTCGAGCGGATCGGAACCCAACATGTCCCAGTGATCAAACACGCACTGCGGGAAGGCTTGGCCACCAGTCGCGGCACGCAAGGTACCGGTGAAACCGAAGGATTCCATGACCGGCAAGTACGCCTTGATGTTGTAAATCGGCGTACCCGGGCGTTGCGTTTCTTCGACGACCATACCTCTCTTTTGCGTAACGGTGGAGTAGATGCCACCCAACGCTTGTTCCGGCGCTTGGATTTCAACCAAATAGACCGGCTCGTACAAGCGCGGTTGCGCGGTGAGGCACGCAGCGTATAAGACTCTACGGCACGTCGGGATGATTTGGCCGCCACCTCTGTGGATGGCATCCGCGTGCAAGACGACGTCGTGAATTTCAAACTTGATGCCGCGCATGTTTTCTTCAGCCATCACACCTTCTTTCGTCGCCCATTGGAAGGCAGCGACGCACGAATCCTTAATTTCGTTCACGTACTGAACCCCTTTACACATGTCGACGATCAAGTTCGGACCAGTGGTGTCCGGACCAAAGCACCAGATCTTCTTGGACAAATCTTTATCCCAGTTGAACTTTTCCGCTAAGAGGCGACCTCTCGCCTTGACTTCATCTCTCGGCGTCACGTCTCCGTTGTCAATAGCCTCGGATAATCCGTCTTCCAAAGGCGTAGCTTGGAAGTACAAGCGGTTGTGCTTGTTCGGGGACTTGGACATGACCATGTGGTCGGAGGTGCCCAAAACCGTTTCTCTGTAGGAAACAACCGGATCGGAGATGCGAATCTCCGCGCCGCCCATGAAATCTTCTTGCAAATCCTTCAAGCAAATTTCCAAGTGCAATTCACCGGCGCCAGCAACAATGTGTTCGCCCGACTCTTCGATCGAGCACTGGACCATCGGGTCAGACTTGGACAATCTCTTCAAGCCTTCGACCAATTTCGGTAAATCTTGAGAGTTCTTGCATTCAACCGCGACGCGGACGACCGGGGAGACGGAGAACTTCATAGCCTTGATGGTGTGCGCTTCAACTTCGGCTTCATCCGTAATCGTGGCGTTCTTTTGGATGAATTGATCCAAACCAACGCACGCGACGGTGTTACCAGCCGGAACATCATCGATAGAATCTTGACGACGACCCATGCACAAGACCGTTCTTTGGATAGACTTGACGTACAAATCTTTCTTCTCACCCGGCACGTAGTGCGGACCCAAGATTCGAACCTTTTGGCCCGTTCTGACGGTACCGGAGAAAACACGGCCGAACGCCAAGAATCGACCCTTATCAGCAGTCGGAATCATCTTGGAGATGTACAACATGAGCGGACCCTTGGAGTCGCAAGTGCGGATACCTTCGGCGTATTTGTCGTCGAGCGGGCCTTCGTACAAAGTGTCCGCGCGGTACTTTTGAGCAGTCGCAGGCGACGGCAAGTAGTAGATAATCATCTCAAGCAACGCAACGTCGGCCGGCAACCACGTTTGCATGACTCTCTTCATGAGCGGTTTACCCATCAAGTCCAAGTCTTGCGGCTTCAACTTGTCCTTGACTTGCAACTTTTCAAGCATCGGGAACAATACGTCCTTGTTGTCGTTCATGGCGGCATCAATGACGCGTCTGATCGGCTCGTAGCAAAACTGGACGAAGGCTCTCATGCAAGTCTTGGCGCCGGTGTGCTTGTTTGTCCACTTCTTCTCCTTCGGGTCGAAGAAGTTGTCGCCCCAGAGCTTGCCCATCATGCGCTCTTGCTCGATGCCAAACTTCGCGGCGTACATCTTGGCGAAGACGGTCAACGTAAACGCCCAGTTGTGTAAACCAGCGGAAAAGCAGACGGTACCCTTCTCCGGAGAGACGCAAACATCGCCCAAGGCTTCATCGGTGTACGTCGCCATGACGATGTTCGCGTTTTCGATAACTCTGCAAAAGTTTTGGTACGCTTCTTCGCCATCCAACATGAGTTCCAAAAAGCATCTGTCGAGCTTATTCACCGTCATTACCGGTTTAATACGCTCGCCCAACGCTTGTCTCAACACAGTTTCCGTTTGCACGCAAACGCCTTCCACGCAATCGACGACGACCAAGGCGCCGTCGGTGATGCGCAAAGCGGCGGTAACTTCAGAAGAGAAATCAACGTGGCCCGGGGAATCAATCAGGTTGATCAAGTAGTCGTTGCCGTCTCTCGGGACGTCCTTCGGGATGCGCGCCAAATCTTCGTCGGAAACTTTGTAAAACAAAGAGATGCCGGTCGATTTGATCGTGATGCAACGATCTTGCTCGTCTTGACGAGTATCCGTCAAACGCGCATCGCCGGCGTTTTCTTGCGCGATAATACCCGCCGCCGCGACCAAGGAATCCGTCAATGTGGATTTGCCCTGTTTATAGAAAGAGAGTTAGTAAAAAAGAGGAGAAATCGCGTCGCGTGCGCCCTTCCTCGTTGAAAGAATGTTGAAGAGGAGGATGCTCAGAGAAAAGAATAAACCCATTTCTTGGTGCGGCGGCGACATCGCGAAATCGGAGAAAATCGGACAAATTTCTATAATAAATCAAACACGTACGTGATCAACGTGAGCAATAACAGACATGTTACGGATGTTGTGGACTTTGTCCATTTGACGACGCATGTCGTCGATGGTAAACTGTTCGGAGAGAGAGGTCGCATCGGTCAGTTTCAAGGTGGATTTCGATAAATTTCGCGTATTGGGTCACACAAAAGTGCTCAAGACGCGAAGAGAAAATGCAAGAAAAAAATGCCATCTCTTTGGAGATGGATGTGCGTCGCGAAGTTAAACGAGTCGCGCAAACAGGAGAACGTAACGGTCGCGTACCTTAACCATGGTGTGAGACTGTTTTTTATCGGATTTGAATTACTGAACACGCGTAACAACCGTGCCGTTTAACTGAAGAGAATGTCCGATTGCTTTTGGTTTCGCCTCTGAGTGAAAAATTCTTCCTTCTCGTCTTTCTGTGTCAGAAAAAGGCTTGAGATATTTTCGTGATTAGAAAAAATACGAGGATATGTAGTAAAATGTTCATAAATAATAAAACGTAGATGATTCCTCTTTAACTAAGAGCACTCACCCAATATCAATACAGCAGTACATCGTGGAAACACTGTAAACACGATCATCAAACCGGGTTTGAGTCGGAGTCGGAGTCGGAGTCGGAGTCGGCTTCTTTTCGATTTGTTGGGCGTCGGCTTCTTCGGCTTCGTCTTCGTTCGGAAGCAGACGGCGGCGGACGCAAACGGCAACAGAAGAGGCAACAAAACAGCCACTTGGTTACACTGAGAAGCTTTTTGAAAAGGTATTTCCAGAGACCAAGTAAAACGATGCCGGCTACGGCACCTTGGAAGAGGCCAGAGATAAATAAGGATTTTTGGGAAACGGCGTTGGAGTCTTTCGCGGACGTTTCCTGTGTCAGAGAGTCGTACGAGGACGGGTACGCGATAGCTTCGATGTTTACGTGCGCGATGCTTGTGCACGGTTTCGTTGCGTCCGATGGTGTTGTTTCTTGTTGTTGGATTCTGCACGAATCGTGTTTCCAATCGTATTTCGCGTTGATGGTCTCGTTCATTTTCTTCGCGTTGTACAATTTGACGAAACCGTACTCGAGAGTGAGTTCGAGCGTGTCGCGCACAACTCTGGGTGTCTTTTTCATCGTTTTGGCGTCGTATAGTACATAATGGAAGAAAATATCGCGAACTGCGCTCGGTGGACCGGCAATTCTGATCTGGTTACGTAACCATTTCGTGACGACAATCGAAGAGGTGTTCAACTTTACCGCGTCTTCGTGTTCAGACGGGAAGGCTACGCTGACGTTGGCGAGAAAGGCTGCGTTGCTCGGGTTTATCGATTTTATTGTCACGGCAACACCAAACACCGAGTCATAATCTGGATATAAATCGTATTCGAACGCTTTATAAAACTTCAAGTACCCTCCAGTAGGCAGAAGAAACGTCGACGATGAATCATTGATATGCGTCTCGTTCGAATCGACTCTGAGTAAGTACGAAGGAGAAGGAGAAGGAGGAAGAGCGGATGCACTCGCGTCCATGGAAATGTTCCGAAACTTTGCAGGCGCGTGCGGAACGTCTGCCGTGACTGTAAACGAGACGTTCAATACCGATGGAACTATCCATCCATCCAAAATATCTCTCGCGCTGAACGAGAGCAGCAGCGGAGGACGAAGAGAAGCGTATCGAGTCGTCGTACTCACCGCGTCGCCGAAAATATCAACATTTGGCGCATTAAAGTAGAAATCATCCGGAACGAACAGCAAATTTGCAAATGCGACGCATCGTTCTATGCCATCTTGCCCTTCAGCATCTTCTGTCGTCGTAATCATGTACGTGTGCTCGAGTCGAACGACGTCGTTTTCTTTCAGCGGCGTCTTTCTTTTATCTTCCTCGGCGACTACCGAAGACGTCGAGATTGCAGGTGTACGTATCAAGTACACCGTTCCGTTCGTAGGCAAAGTTTCAACAATAGCCTCTGTTGCGTTATCTTTACAGTCCAATCGTAAAACGTCTATGGTAAACTCGAGGGGCACATTTTCTTTCGTTTCCTTGACCGAAGAGAAGGAAGAAGGAGGCATCCGTCGAACGGGCGACTGTACTCGAAACTCCACTTTGGTTTCGTTTACCGCTTTTTCGTCGTATTTATCGTACACGTAATACGAGAAAAAATCGGATAAATACTCTTTCTTTTCTTCGATTATTGAAGGAACGAAGTTTACGACGTCATCTAATCGATACGTGAGCGATTCGGCTTCGGATGTGACATCGATGATATCTCCAAGATTCAACGTTTTCGTATTCTCTGGAGACGAGGAAGCGCTCGACAGTCTAACCTTCCCGATCGTTGGCATTCTTGACACTTCAATCTTTGAGATGTACTCATCATCGTCTCGAAACTCGATTTGAAACGATTTTCCTTCTTCGCGTCCAAAATACTCGACGACGTGAAAGACGCCCGACGGAGCATCGTTCACGGGAGAAACGAAAATTGAAACCAAACCTTGGTTCAAAGAGTCTACGGTCTCAAATTCATTCAGTAAAGATGTTTCTGTTGCTTTGAAAGAAAAGCTCGCATATAACTTTAACGTCGTTAGTTCATTACTATCGTGTATCCATGAATGGTCGTTTGGTTCGGGCGTATAAAATACGGCGTTGCCGAAACATTTGAAAGGAACGCGCGTGACCGGTATCGCCGCGGCCTCGTCGGCGGTTTGCATACTACTGTCAGCATCATCACCATTAGTATAGATAGTATCATCGTTGTTAGCATCTCCTATCGGTATGGCTTTCAGAACGCCTATCTTCGGTAAAGTGAGTATCGAGAAGGCATGCTTTACTGATGAAATTGTATGATTCAACACGCTACCACTCGTCGGTGTTATCGTCGCGTTGTAATAATCATCGTCCGCATATTGAAGCACGATTTTCGCCTCTTTTACGTCTTCATTGATCGTAACGTTTACATCCACTGCCAGCGGTGCCGCGTTCGGTAATCCAGCGTGAAAATTGAGCGTAATCTCTTCGTCGCTTATTTTTTTGTCGTACTTGGCAAACGCGTGCACGGTGTTTGTCCATTCCCAAGTATCGTCACTCGAGTCGTGCGCGTTATTCGCGCTCGTGCTTCCGAAATACGGCGCGGACGTTTCTCGCCACGCGTTTGCGAATGGAAACTTTCTCTTACCGTTATCGTCGACTAAAACGTCTCCGATGACCTCGTCTACGATTTTTGTCCCGTTCGCGTAACACGAGATTCGATTTTTTCCGAGCGCGTTTTCCTCGTCGTCGTCCGAAAACGATGCCGTCAGAACGAAATGATTCACAGCGTTCGCTACAAACGCGCTTGGTTTTGTGATTACCGAAGCGCACGTCTCTGCCACTAAAGTTGGATAAATTGCAATCGGCTCGCGCGACCGAAACCCGACGCTAAAATCAGTCCCAATATAAAGCGCAAAATCAAACTCATCCGTGCAATCGAACGCGCTCGTCCAGGCGTACGGGTTAAACGTCTCGTTTTTTTTTGGCGTTTCCAGCGTAAAGAAAGGAGTGAAATGCCGACCGGTGAAACCATCGAGTTTTTGTAAACGAGGGGTGATCCAAAACTCAACGCTAAACGCTTTCGCCTCGCTCGCGCGCGATTTAGCATCGAATATTACATCCATCGTCGAGTTCGACTTCGTCCTCGTCGAGGAGAAGAAGGAGGAGGAGGAGAAGGAGGAAACGTACTCCTTCGTTTTTGACGAAAACGTCACGCCCGATGTGCCTTCCGAGCACCACCGTTTGTGATACAAAGAATCATCCTTCTCGTCGACGCTTTCCTTCGGCGGCCAAAAACGACCGAGCGTCCCAAACGACGACGACGATATCGTTCGATTGGTCTCGTCGTCGTCGTCGTCGATGCTACTGCTGCTGCTGTTGTTGTTGTCGTTGTTTCTATCAAAATCATCCATGAAAAACACGTTTCGTTCGCACTCTTCTCGAGAAAACGCGTACTCGCTCACGACGAAAGATCTGTTCACCGAGCGCCCGGTGTAATAACTATACCGCGCGGATGCGAAGAAATAGTTCCTCTGTGTCGTCAAAATCGAGAACAACGACAACATAAACAATCTGCTCGTGTGCATCTTTTATGTGTTGTTGTTGTTGTTGTTCAATGAAACAGCGAAACAGCAGCCAACAACCACGGCGTGATCAGAGTTTCAGATCTCAGAACGAAAAGTGAAAAAAACCGTTTCGTTCGAACACGATTTCCCGAACGAGATACATCGTTTTCTGCACCGAAGACGTAAACTTCGAAAAGAAAGCGAAGGCTACAAAACACATTCCTCCTCCTTTTGTTGGTGTTCTCGTCGTCATCGAGAGAGAGAAAAAGAGCCCGCGTTTGTGTGTGTTTGTATATATATAATGTGTGTTGTTGTTAAAAAAAAGAGTGGAGATGCGTGAGATCCGCATGTGTGTCGTTTTTTTGCCTGCAAATGAAAAAAAAAATCTCTCGATTTTCTGTTTGGCGGCCACTTTTAAAAAAAAAAACGAGAGAAAGGACGAGAGAAAAGAGAGATCTTTCTAGAGAAATCTCTTCAGTTTTACTACTCTCATTAGTAGCTCTCTTAATCAACTCTCTCGAACGAACGAAGGAACGAGAAATACGAGAAGAGCTTTAACAACAGAAAAGGAGGAAAGAGGCCCACACTTTCGAGAACGCGCGGAGTCGTCGTTTTGCGGTGAGTATTTGTTCGGGTGTTTATTGTTTGGGAATTCTTATCAAAAAGGTTCTGGAAAAACGCTCTTCTTTTTCTCTTCTCTAATAAGAGCAGATAGAGATAGAAAGAAGGAGTCTAGCGATGTACGAACCGTCCATCCGACGGAAATCGTTGCAATACTCGTGCGATATATGCGGCGAGATACCGATTTTAAGGAAAAGATGGTGCTGCGACGTGTGCGAAGATTACGACATTTGCGACAACTGCCACCAGACGCAAAAAGAGCGGCTGTTGAAAAAAACGAATAGGAAGAATAAAAATAATAGTAGCAAAGATAATACTAACAACAACAACAACAACAATAAAGAGAAAGGAGGAGGAGACGTGGCGATGATGAGCGATTCGGACGAGGAAACGGACTCGGAGGAAGAGAATAGCGACGAGGAGGACGAGGGGGACGACGTGCACACGGACTCGCACTCGATGCGAGCGTACGCGGTGAACGAGACGATGGAACCGTTGCACTCGGGGAAGTTGTCCTCGGTGGCGGAGGACGCATGTTGTCGGTGGTTTATGGACGCGTTGAAGCAAGCGAAGAGAGGTGATCCGAACCAAGCCGCGCTGGTGTCGCAGATGATGTTGGAAGGGTACGGATGTAACGCAGACCCGAAGGAGGCGAGGTATTGGGCGCACGTGGCTAGAAACGCAGGCGCGCGCAGAATCGAAGGCGTTTACGACGAGTTGCCTTGAAGTATCGCATAGATAGCTTGTTTTATAAATATGATTTTAGTAGAGAGAGAGAGAGAGAGAAAGAAAGAGAGAGAAAGAGAGAGCGAATTGCGATGCAGCGAGTTGACACGGACAAAAAGAAAGGAAAGGAAGGGTTTTCAACGCATGAATGAAGAAAGTTGCATATAAAAGAAGAAAGAAAACTTTCAATAATAATAATAATACAAACGTGCGTCTCATAGTATCGTGTATAGCATGTTTCAATTGATTGCATGATGCGATTGACAACAAAAGGGTGCGTGTGTGTGTGTGTGTTCGTATAATACTTTGGTTCAATACTCTAGGCGACTTCTTCGTTTTCCTTTTCTTCAGTCTTCTTGGAAAAAAAGTCCGAAATCTTCTTACTCCCGTGCGTTTCCACCTCTTTCTTATTCTCTCCGTCCTCGTCCGCCACCTCCACGTCTTTCTCCGTCATCTTTTTCGGCTCTCCTTCTTTCGGTTTCATCGCGCTTACGTGGTCGTGCAAAAAATCAAACTTTTGCTTCTTCAACACCGCGCGTTCCACGTCCAAATATTTAATCGTTTTCCGTTTCCCGAGTTTCATGCTCCCTAACGCGCTTTGCGTCAGCATCTCGCAAAATAACTCCGTGGCTTTGGTGATTAACTTCGTCGCGTCCCCGGAGGCAACTTTCACCGATTTGTCCAATTTCATAATTCTTTTCACCCGCGAAAGTGGCAAACTCAACGAGTTCCCATCCTTGTCTTGATTCATCATCGATTGCATTTGCGTTTGTTGCACCAATCTTTCCGCCTCCGTCATCCCGTCTTCTTTTGGCAAGTCCTCCTCATCCTCATCATCATCATCGTCCTTCTTATCTTTATCCTCGAAATCTTTCTTCTCATCCGCTCTCTCGTTCCTCTCCCGTTCCTCTTTCTCGTCGAATTCTTTCTCGCACTTTTCTTTAAACTTTTGCTTCTCCTCCTCGGTGAGATTCTTCCATCTCCCGGATAT
>JACLAB010004807.1_pt1 | contig 24726 bp, 14 predicted proteins | sample 8027921 | NCBI WGS metagenome assembly JACLAB01 (sample SAMN15725117, study PRJNA655200) | protist metagenome | isolation source: fluorescence activated cell sorting (FACS) single amplified genomes of... | place: USA: West Boothbay Harbor, Gulf of Maine | collected 2000-07-19
CCAGAGGACGAGGGAGGAAATCGTCTGGGCCACCACCGCCGTCACCGGTGACGCAATCAGCCATAGATAGAGGTGTAGATGAAGCTAAACTGCTGAATCCTGCAAAAGCGAACGAGCCGGAGTTTTTAGAGACGCTGGCGAAGATGAACTTGGACTTGTGCGTGACGGCGGCGTACGGGAACTTTTTACCGCAAAAATTTCTCGATATTCCAAGATTGGGGACGTTGAACATTCATCCTTCGCTGTTGCCGCAGTTCAGAGGTGCGGCGCCTGTGCAGAGGTGCATAGAGAGCGGGTTAGAGGAAACAGGAGTGACCGTAGCGTTTACGGTTCTTAAGATGGACGCCGGTCCGATTTTAACGCAAACAAAGTACAAAATGAACGGATCCGAGAAGGCGCACGAAATGTTGGACGTTTTGTTTGATATCGGCGTCGAGTCTTTGATTGAACAGCTACCAAAGGTTTTCACCGGAGAAGCTGGTGAGATTGCGAAAGACCAAGGCGAAGAAGGGTTGAGTCACGCGGATAAAGTATCGTCGGAGGAAGGAGATTTGGATTTTAGCGCGCTTTCTGCATTGGAAGCGCACAACAAAGTGAGAGCGTTTGATGGATGGCCAGGGACGAAAGCGACGTTTATCGTTCAAGACGAGAAGAAAGGTGGAGAGCCGAAAGAGATTGTCGCGAAAATACTCACGACGAAAGTTGGCGGTAGCGTAGAAGGAGGAGAAAAAGTCGTAAAAGTCGCGAAGAAACAGTTTTCGATTCCGTGCAAGGGCGGCGAATATCTCGACGTGCTCGAAGTTCAACCTCCGGGAAAGAAACCGATGGACGTCGCGTCTTTCGTGAATGGATTAAAAGGCTCTAGCGTTAGTCTACCTTAGATTTTCTACCAGTTGTACATTATTTATTTCTAATAAAATCAATCTACTGAAGTACTTTGTGCTAATTTCTACATCTATTTCGCGCGCTTTTTTTGCTATTTTTCTCTCTCTCTCTTCAATCTGAGTCCGCGTTTTCATCGCTCTCTTCTTCTGCTGCTCCTTCCCCACCTGGCCTTAACGCACGAATGTGCTTGTGTGGATAGGTTCTTCCACAATCAGGGCACGGTTCGTTCGCACCAAAGATTTCGTCGTCGCCGTCGTCCGAGCGTTCGCCGTCGTCCGAGCGTTCGCCGTCGTCGTCGCTGTCGAAATAGGCGTACTCGTCCTCTTCTCTGCTCCCTTTCGCTCCGCTATTCCTTCTGGGCGCGTCTGGATGGCCAGGTAAAGCGCCAATTCCAGCGATGTATTTCGTCACGCTCTCTTCTGAAAACCCGTTTCTTCCGCCAAACTGATCGAACCCGTTCGTCCACGAGGAGAGTCTTCTGTTTTTGAAATACACGATGGCTGGCGGCTGCGAGACGTTGCACATTTGTAAAGTTGGCGATTTCGATCCTAATTCCGGTCGAATTCGCACAAACTTCGTCTTTGGAAACGCTTTCGCCAAGTTATCTAAAACTTCGTCTATTCTCGCACACTCGTCTACGCCGTCTAAGGTGAAATGACACAACACTTTCGCGTTCTTTTTCAAGATATCGCCGAGATCCCTCTCGCGCGCGTTCACGTATTCCGCCTGCTTTTGCATCTGCTCCGCTTTCATCGCGTTCAGACGCATCTCCCGAATTCTCGCCGCTTTTAATTCTCTCAAATACGGGTCGCTCTCCTCGTCTTCGTCGTCCGTGTTCCCGAAATCTGAATCTTCGTCTTCGTCTTCGTTCGTCTGTTGTTGTTGTAGTTGTTGTTGTTGTTGAAGAAGAAGAAACTGCTGCTGCTGCTGCTGATGCGCGTCATCCCCGACAATAAACTGCGCCTTCGCGTCCGCTTTCAATTGCACTCGGTCGACGCCTTTAAGAATTTTAATCAATCTCGACGCTTCTCTCTGCTCCGCTTCGTCTTTCTCGCAACACGACGGTCTCGGCATGACGTTTTGCAACTCCTCCGGCATCATTTCGATTTCGTCGTCGATCCAAGTGGAACACGCGCCGGCGTGCGGTTTGTGGGGTTCCTTCTTTGTGTTCTTCTTCTCCCCCGCGTCTTCTTTGCCGCCGCCGGAAGTAGTATTAGGGAAGCTGGCAATCATCATCTCTTATTTATTATGTGTTTGTGTACTAATTTGTTCACGAAGAAGAATGAATGAATGAAGAAAGCTCGATCGAGCTTTTCTCTTCTTCTTCTTCTAAAACCTGAAAACTCAAACTTCGTTTTTCTGCCGGACGACTGTCTTTTTGGACTCCTGTTTTCCTCACTTTTTTTACAAAGAAGAACAAAAACAAAGACATGTTGAGGAGGAGTAAAAGGAGTAGCAGTAGTTATTTAAGAAGAAGAATAGCATTAGCAGCAAAAGCAGCAAAAGGAGAACAGTCTCGGTGTGGTATTGTTGGGAGGAGCAGCAGTTGTAGTTGCAGTCGGTTTCTCACCACGGGTGGCATCGACGATGGTGAAGACGACCACGACGCTTCAACATCATCATCATCATCAACAACTCTAATAAAGAAAAGAATAAACGACGAATACGTGGACACGGAAGCAGCGATGGAACGAACTCGAATGAAAGCTGCGGCGTTAAAAGCGGCTGGATTGAAAGCGGAATCGATGACGGTGTTCGACAGAGAAGTGAAGAGAGCGCACAGGGACAGAGCGGCGTATTTGCAACGAAAGAAGAAAGAGGAGAAGGAAAAAAAATCTTCGAGCAGCGAAGGTGATTTTTTACTCGAAGAAGCGACGAGACGAGTGCTCGATCGATTGGACGACATTAAGCGACCGTTTAAACGGATATTAGTTATAGGAGGCGCGACGGTTTCGACCGTCAAGCAGTTACTTGAGAAACGGCGAGATGTGGAAACGATCATCGCGTGCGACTCGAGCGAGGCGACGCTGCTGTTGGTGAAAGATATCGTCGGCGATGCGCCGAAACGGAAGTTTGATGGTTTTCCAGTGGAAATTAAATACGTTCAAGCGTTCGAAGACGATTTACCAATTAAAGACAACGTGGTCGATTGCGTTTTGAGCGTTCTAGGTTTGCACTGGGTGAATGATTTACCCGGGGCGATGGGCCAAGCGAGGTGTACGCTCGTCCCAGACGGCTTGTTTCTCTCCGCCATTTTCGGTGGCGATACGTTGACAGAATTACGAATTGCGTGCGCTTTAGCTGAAACTGAAAACGAAGGTGGCGTGAGTGCACGCGTCTCGCCGTTAGCGCACGTGAGAGATGCTGGAAACTTACTCGGACGCGCTGGTTTACGACTTCCCGCGGTGGACGTAGACACGCTCACGCTGAATTACAAGACTCCGATGGATTTGGTCGAACATTTACGGATGATGGGAGAGCAAAACGCGGTGATTGAGAGGAGACAAACGATTAAACGGAGCACGATGGAATTAGCGAACCAGAAGTACGTGGAAAACTTTTCGGCGTTATCATTATCGAACGACGACGATGCTTCGATGCCGAAACCATCATCGAGCGAGAGCGGGATCTCGGCTACGTTTCAAATTCTATACATGACGGGATGGTCTCCTTCCGAGACGCAACAAAAAGCGAAGGAGAGAGGATCTGCGACGGTGAGTTTGAGCGACTTGAAATCCGCGTTAGAAGAGAAGGAGGAGGAAGAGGAGAAGAAGTAGAGATAGTTGTAGTTGTAGTTGTCTAGCCCAATCTTTCTTCCTCCTCCCAGCTCCTTCGTCAAATCCAAAAATTATAAAAATCCTCCTCTGACATCATCCCGCACAAATTCTTCGTGTTGTGTGTTGTTGTTTTTCTTCTTTTACTTTTAAGAGAGAGGGAGAAAAAACACAGCGCACCATCTATCATCGCAGCGTACAACTATTTAAGTGTCCGTTAACGTCACGTGCGCAAGCATTCCACGTTCGCGTTGTATACGTATTCGCGCGAGAGAAGAGAAAGTCGGATTGATTAACCCACCCAACATGAGCAAACTTCCGCTCATCGAACGGCTTCCGAGCGATGTCGTCGAAAGCGACGATTGGCTTTCGAATGCATTTCCAATCGTAGAAGAAGATAACGGAGCGTTATCTCCGTTCGATTTGGCGGATATATTTCCGCAACCAGTAGAAACCATCCCGAATACGAATTCGAATAATTTAATAGCTTTAGCTTCTCCTCAAACGACGACGAAGACGTCGTTAGGGAAGCACGCGTTAGCTTCGGCGGAAGTAGCAGCAGTCACTACCATAGCCGAGACAACAGCGACTGCAACGAAGAAGACGACTACTAGACCGGTGAAGAAGGTGAAGAAATCAGTGAGAGAAAAAGCCAGAAGAGATGCGTTGAACGATCGATTCGAGGACCTGTCCAGGTCCTTGCTCGAGAGCGCAGACGACGAGTTGAAGACGGATAAGTCGTCCATAGTCACCGCAGCGAGAGAGTGTATTTTGGGATTGAGAGAACAACTAGGAAAATTAAACGCGTGTTTAGCCGCCGAAAGAAGCGAGTGGGCCAAGACGAAGCAGGAATTGATCGCGGAGAAGATTTTGGTCGAGCAAAAGTTGCAGAACTTTATGGCCAAGATGCCCTTTGCGAGCGCTATTCCAAGCACCGGCGGCTCAAAACATGCCGCCGCCAACGTTGGTATCACCGGTACTGTTGTTACCGAAGACACTGATGGAGATGCGCCACTTGCACCAATCTTGGTTGTTAGCACGACTACGGCAGAAGAAGACGCCAAATGGAGAGCGCCACTCGCGTGAGAAGTGGAAATGTTTTGTTTTTAATCAGTATTTTAGCCAGACACAAAAAGTTGTTATTTACATTGACTTTTTATTAGCACACAGAGATATCCATGCATGTATATTCGCGCGAGAATTTTACTCCCGTGCTATCATGTTAATCCAAAGACTTGTCTGTAATCCCTTCCAGGTTTACAAACGATAAAATCGGCCAGGTCGTCGTCATCGTCGTCGCCCGAATCGTCGCCTTCGTGTTCCCGAACAGCCTCCAAATACGGATTGTTGAAACGATTTCGACGCTTCTTCGAACGCCTCTTTCGCAGTACTTTCTTTCTGTTTTGTTGCTGACTCTCGTCGTCGCCGTCATCGTTGGCTTCGTTCTTCTTACCTTCTCCCTCTCCCGCTCCATCCCCAACTTCTCCAGACTCTTTTCCTCCGTCGAGAAGGTTACTTCCGTCGTTCTGCTGTTGTTGCGCATCTTTCACTTGCGTCGTGGAAGTGTAAATGGAAAGGCCATACTTCCTTTTTCTTTCGTTTATAGCTTTATCATCCACATCTTCTTCTGTATTTTCAACACCAGTTGTTTGTTGATCCTTTATGGATGTGTTTTTATGGACTTTTAATGCGTAGAGAAGAGTTATGAGACTGCGATCGAGGAGTTTCATTTTCTTCAAAGCTTTCAAGTTCGCGTGTACCGCCGCGCACTGTGCCATAAACGCACGCCTACTAAGCTCTAGCGTTTCGAAATTTTGAACTGGAATAGCTTCCATTACTTCTTCTTGAAAGAATTCTAAAATACCACCAGTCGCGTAATGCAATCGAGCTCCGGATAAAACGATGGCTGACAAATCTCCTTTTTTCTTTTCCGAATTGGTCAAGAATGACGCCGCCCGCTGGCAGCACTCCAAGCAATACTTAGACGCCATGAAAAGTGATTCTGCTAAAAATTTGATGTCTCGTAAAAGCGATGATGATGCACTTTTATCGTCGTCGTTGTCGCCTACTTCTTCCTCTTTCAATATTTTCCATTCATTTACGACGAAAGGTATAAAAATTTCAACTGTTTCTCCCAAAGCCGAAGCAGACTCGACTACTGCGTCCACGACCGAAATCCTGTTGTTTCTCTTGTTTGAAGAGGACGACGAGGTGAGTTCGTCCCAAGACGGCAGCAGTGGTAATTCTGAGACGAGCGATTTGGCGAGTATTTTCAACGCTGATATTTTCGTTCGGACGTCTTTGCTCGCAATGCTCGTACTACTTCCAATCTGGGATAACATCTGTGAAACTGTCAGAATACACTCAGCTGACCCGAATTCGAGCTTTTCAAACTTGATCATCATCGATGTCATCGATGAAACCGAACGATCTTCGATGTCTTCCATATGTCTGGTTAAAATCTGGTCGTTCAAAATCACCCCGCTTCGAACAATTTGGTGCAGCCACAAATCCGAGGACTCTCGCATGGCTAAAGGCAATAGAAACTCCATCAATCGGACAATGTCGGGGACGAGAGTAAACCAGTCTTTATCAAGACCCCACTCCTCGTTTAATTGATGAAGCTCGTAACGCTTCATTTGGTGATACATACCATATGATAACGTCGCAACTAGACTTCCAATTGGGTACATCTTTCCAGCTATTTCAATCATTTGCAGCTTTTTCTGTTCAGTTTTCTCAACGTTGTATCTATCGCGAGGATCACGTTGCGCAAGAAGAACCGTTTGCACAGCCTCTCGGGCACCTTGGGCGAGGATGTGCGAGTCCATAGAATTCGTGATGAATGATGAAAGATAATTCATCTTCGATGCACTCGTATCGCACGCGGTAGCGGTATTGAAAGAAGCTTCTAGCGAAGCAAGAAGAAGTTTGAACGCCATGCGCACTTCATCTATGGCAGTATTAGCACTCCCGGCGTCAACTTGGTCTGCAGTTCTACCTTCACGACTGAAATCAAGACCAGACCAATATTTCTGAAGAGATTGCATCGCGAATTTCCCGCATTTTGAAATCAAGGATGATGAATTCAACGCCTCCGCATCGGTAGGAGGCGCAATTCTCTTCAGCGACGCACACAACGTTTCGATCGCGTCACTTTTAACGTCCTCTAGTTCTAACTTGGCCGCTACGTCTCCTTCTAATATAACGTCGATGATTCTTAAAGCGCTGCTCGTCTTGATGCTTTTTTCGGCGTCGAGCAAACTTAATACCGGCATCATCGATTCGTCCTCCTCGTCTAACTCGTTCCCATTCGCGTAAATCTCTTTCATGAGACGCTTCGCTTCTTTCTTTCCTTCAAAGAAATTCGACTTGACAAATAATCTATTCATGGCGAAAACGACGCGCTTTGCGATGGGGTTTCCGAAATCCCGGGACGCTTTGAAATGTGACAACATTTGTAAAAGCATGGAACGGTTGCCGTCTACTTCATCTTTCGTCAATTCGCACGAAGTCGATACGGCTTCCAACACGTTCAACCATGCCGTTTTCCCGATACTTTGCGCGTCGTCGTCGCCATCGTTGTCGTAAGCGTTGACTTTATTTTCTATCATTTTTGCGCACTCGTTTCCGAGGATTTCGAGAATATTTCGTCTGTGTTCCGACCAAATCTGGAAAACGACTCGAAGAAGCGACGCGGATACTTCTTGAGAACCCTTCCGCTGCACATTTTTAATGCACTCGTACAAAAAGTATCGCCTCGATCCTTCGTCCCTAATTTTGCTATTGTTTCTATCGGTATTATCATTTGTCGCGAAAGTATCCGTCATCAATGCAAAAAAATCTTCCTCCTTCAAACACCGAGCGTTTTTCTGGAACTGAGTCCATGCCTCGTCTCGGATTTCCTTCGAAACTTCTTCAGAAGCGCAAATGCCGAATAAAATCGCCGGCCAAATCTTATCGCGCTCGTCGTAGAACGAATCTCGAAACCCTTTTGGTCGCTTCAATAGCAATTTTGCGAGCGCCGGCGAAAGGGCGAGCTCATCTCGAACGCATTTCGAAACAAACTCACACGCGTTTATTTGAGTGCTACTGCTACTGCTGCTAGTAGTCCGTGGTGGTTGCCGCGCAGCCACCTCGTCGTCTCCTTCTCCTTCTCCTTCACCTTCTCCTTCTTCACCTCCTTCCTCTCCCCGAACCGAAAACATCTCTATCCCCAAAGCAGATACGACGATAAACAACTTGAAGTATTGCTTACTCAGCTCGTTTTTGTTCCTTAACTGTTTCTTTGTCGCCATCCGCAACGCGAATCTGCAAATCGTTCGCGCGATGTTTACCGTGAACCCGTCACTTCGTCCGGGTTCTTGCATCTTCTCCTTCTTCAACGTCACCACGCCTTTAGCTACTCGCATCATAACAATCTTGTGTTCGTCTTCGCTAAACTCTTCGTCTAAGAAGGACTCTAATATCTTCTCTAGTTTACCTACCGTCCATATCTCGTGCTTCAACAGCGGATGCGAAGTAGCGTCTCGTAACTTTTTCATCTCCTGTTTCCTCGTCACGTTGTTCAGTCCTTTCCTTCGCTCGAGAGATAAGAACGTCCGCAACACTTTCTTCCCGTTTTCGTTCAAGTTTTCTCCGTCTCCGTAGAGCAAATCTTCATCGAAATATATTCCTCCTCCTCCTCCTCCTCCTCCTCCTCCTTCAGTTGCGTTGTGAATGTTGATGATTTTACTCACGTGTTTCGGATTGTAATGGTACATGGATTCTCCCTCTTCGTTGACGATGGCGTTGTTCATGAGCCGTAAATTTACTTCTCTTCCAGCGGCGGCTTTCAAAGTTCTCTTCCCTAAAGCATCGTGCGTCCCGTACAGTTTCATTTGCACGCACTTCCCGACAATCCACTCTCGGTTTTTCGACCGACACTCTAACCCGGAAAGTTCCGTGTATTTCGTTCGTAAATCTCGAAAGGGGAGTTTACGGAACTCCTCGCCTTGCGCTCCCGTTTCCATCACGTTAAAATACGTCATTTATTACGCGCTGTGTGTTCTTCTTCTCGTCGTCGCTTCCATTATTATTATTTGATGATGACGACGATACAACTCACGAATTTTGAGTGCAATGAGAAAGTGAGAAAATTCAAAAATCTCGTCGCTTTTCGTAAAATTTAAGGGTGAAAGCAGAAATAAATAACCGCACTTTGGACACACTTTTCTGCTTGGTGGTGGTAGTGGTGGTGGTGAGTCTACTCACTTTTGAAAGGCTTCTCTTCTTTACACACAAAAAGAACAACAAAATGTCTTCTTTGGGAATTCGTCTTCGCGGGGTATTGTTCGCGACGAATAGCGCCGCGCGCACCCACGCCGCCGAAGCGATGATGATGATGCGAAAAACAACACAAAAGACGTCATCACCGACAACAACTTTCAACAGAAGAACAATTTTTACTTCTACGAAAACTCCAAAAGCGTCGTCGTCTGTTTTAAGCGGGGCACGGGCGAACAGGATGGCTGGAAATGCGATACCGCGTGGTTTTAGTGGTCGCAATCCTTCGTCGTCGTTTACGTCGTCGTCGGGGTACGTGTGGAACGCTCTGACCAAAATGCAGAAGAAGATACCAACGAGAAGGACGGGAACGGGAACAACGTCTACCTCTTACAGAACATTTTCATCGTCCTCGCTGGCTGTAGCCGCGCGTCGATCGTCGTCATTTCCTAAACTTCGACGTTATCATGAACAACATCAATCTTTGTTATTACGTCGACGGCGGCAGTATTCAACTTCCGAAACGATGCATCAAAATCCTTTAGTTCTCGGCGGACCGCGAGCGGTGAAACAAGTCACGTATTGGCTCGTTGGCGGATGCGCGTGGGTTTTTTCAATGGTTGTCATTGGAGGGATGACGCGATTGACTCGATCGGGACTTTCTATGACGGATTGGAAGTTTCAATACGAACATCCTCCGTTAACGTTAGAAGATTGGGAACGCGAATTCGATAAGTACAAGCAATCTCCAGAGTATCAAAAAACAAACATCGGGATGACGCTCGAGGAATACAAGTTCATTTACTGGATGGAGTACGGGCACAGAATGTGGGGAAGGGTTTTAGGGATTTATTTCGCGGCACCGCTAGCATATTTTAGCTATAAAGGGTACATAACGAGCAAGCTCATGAGACGATTGGGCGTGTTTTTCGTTCTAGGCGCGACGCAAGGCATGATTGGGTGGTGGATGGTGAAGAGCGGATTGAAGCAAACGGAAGAGCAAAAATTTGATGTGCCTCGCGTGAGTCCGTATCGGTTAGCCACGCACTTAGCGGGCGCATTCACCATATACACCGGGATGGTTTGGACGACGTTGAATGTTATGAATCCAGTCTCGCCGGCGCAGTTACCAGCGGCTACAGAGGCGTTAATTTCGGCGACGAAACAGTTGCGTAAAGCCGCGCACCCGCTCGCCGGTTTGATTGGCTTGACGGCAATTTCTGGAGCGTACGTCGCTGGGATGGACGCGGGGAGAGCATACAACACGTTTCCGTTAATGGATGGTAAAGTAGTTCCAGATGAGTATTTGAAGGATTGGGAGTCGAAAGGTTGGAGAAACTTTTTCGAAAACACCGCAGCGGTTCAGTTCAACCATCGTGTGTTAGCGTTGACGACGCTGGCGAGCGTATCCGCAGTGCACGCGATGTTTCGAGGAAACGCGGCTTTATCTTCTCAATCAAAATTACATTTAAATGCACTGATGGGAGTAACAGTCGCGCAGGTTGGGTTAGGTATCACCGCGTTGCTTTATCACGTTCCTGCTGAGTTGGGGAGCGCGCATCAAGCGAATGCGTTGATACTCTTCACTGTAATTTTGAGCTTGATGCATTCGGCTCGGAAACCAAAGAAGCTCGTCTTCGTAAAAGACTTATGGGCACATAAACCAGCAGCAGCATAAATAGTCTCTATTATATAATTATAGCATATATTCTTAGCATTACATAGCACCTACTTTCAGTTTCTCTTTCTATTTATTATCCCCTAACTCTCCGCGCGCTCTCCTCCATTCCAAGGATCCGGTAGTTCTTCCTGGCAAGTTTTTCTTTTCTTCCTCGCCCATGTCGAGTACTTTTAGTTCTTCTCGTTCGTCTTCGTTTCTCTTTCTCACGATCTCTCGTCTCGCGACGTCTATGCGCGTTTGAAGCACTTCCGTGCACCTCGCGATTGCTTTGGACACGAACTCATCATCCTGAACAATAGCGCGCCTTCTTCCTACCATTTCGTCGTCCATCTTTTGATATCTCTTCGAGACATCTGCGACACCGTCAATCGAAAACGCGACGACGAATGACAAACTCTTCCCCCATCCTTCGCTGTATAATCTCGGTTCATCAAACGCCGCCTCGCACGAGTCGCAATGGATCCACCTATTTTGAGAAGGGCTCCAAATTTCCGTCCAGACGTGATCCGTCCAGTCCAAAATGTATCTCGTCTCGTAATCTAGCGCGCGACAAATGAGCGAAAATGCGTTTGCAAACTCGCCGCAACGCCCTGTTCTCGTTTCCAACAGTTTCACAGCATCGTTGTATCTCGGGAAACGCGTTTGACAACCGCACCCGGAGCAGGCGTAAAGTTCGACCCTAGAAGTGCCAAACACTCGCTCTTCTTCGCTCGGGGCGACCGTGTCAACGCATTGCATGTTTGCCGGGTTTGTTCTTACCGTTGTTTTTCTTCCCACTTCTTCTTGTACGGAGAATGAACACGTCTCGCGACTACAGTTTGGTTTATCGCACCAACTGAAATACTCGTGCTTAAACCACTTTAAAAGCTCGACGATAAACGCGTCTTTGAACGATAACCCCTGGCATTTCGGTTCTTTTCCTTCCTTTACCCTCTTTTCCAACTCTTCCACGGGGACGACGGATAAAGCGCACGCTCGCGCCAACTCGTCTTCGTACTTTGTAATCGTTTCTAAGCCAGACTGCAATCGACTCAGAAACATTTGTTGTTGTTGTTGTTGTTGTTGTTGTTGTTTTTGATGATGATGATTTTGTTCCGTCGTCGTCGTCGTCGTCGTCGTCTGAATCCTCCTTCTCTCGCTCATCATCATCATCAGTCTCTCCTCTTCCTCTTGGAGCTGGCGCGCCAAAAGCTCATCTGAGTTCATCTCGAGAAGAGAGAGTTAAAAAAGAGAGACTGTTGATTTTCTAACGAACTCGCATTTAACTCGTAAAAATAATAAAAATCTTGGTCTGATGAATTTTGCTTTTGTTTTGTGTTGTTGTGTGATCGTCTTCTTCTCGCCAAATTTATACGCACACAAAATAATATTCACTCTTCTTCAGACAGAGAGAGAAGACAGAGTAAAGAAGACAGAGTAAAGAAGAAGAGCAGACAAAAAGAGTACTCCAATTGGCGACCGACATGACGACGGAAGTGGGAGAAAAGCGACCGAGAGAAGAGGAGGAAGAAGATGATGAGGTCGAAAAAACTAACGAACAACAACAACAACAACAACAAGAGGAGGAGAAAAAGGACGACGTGAACGACGGAGAACCTCCAAAAACGAAGAAAGCAAAAGAAGAAGACGATAAAGAAAAAGAGACACCATCAACGACGACGACGACGGTACCATCGGCGGGAGGAGCTGCGGGGGGGGGTGGATCTGGATTCGGCTCTGGCTTTGGGAAATCCTTTGGCGGTTTCAGCGGTGGTTTCGGCGGTTTGAAAGCGCAAGTCAGCGGAGGAGGTGGCTTTGGAGCGTTCGGGAAGAAATCAGAGGGAGAAAAGAAAGATATCGACGATAACGAAATTAGCGGTGAAAAGAATAAGAGGGAAGAGGGAGATGGTGGTGGTGGTGGAGGAGGCGGACCAGTCTTTGGCGCCGTGTTCGGCGGGAGTAAAATAGCAAACGATACTAGCGAGAAGAAGGAAACAGAAGAAGAAGGAGAAGGAAGTAAAGAGGAAACAGAAGAAGAAGGAGAAGGAGAGAAAAATGAGAAAGAGGAGTTCAAAGCTGCAAAAGAGATGAAAGAGATCGAGCAACAAACCGGCGAAGAAGACGAAGATTTAATGTTCAAAACCGACGGCGCTTTGTACGAATACGTCAGCACGGAAGAGGATGGGAAAGCGCCGGGATGGAGAGAGCGAGGACGAGGTGAATTTAGAATCAACTCTACGAAGAAGAAAGATAACGTGAGAATGATCATGCGCACGAGAGGTAACTTTCGCTTGATTTTGAACGCCTCAATGTTCAAAGGCCAAAAGTTTGCAAAGATGGAAGGCGGGAAGGGCGTAACCTTTCCTTGCGTCAACGCCGCTTCGGAGAATAAAAAGATGACCACGTACGCTTTGAAAATGAGAGTCGCACAAAGCTCTGCCGCGCAGCAAGTGGATACGTTTCTCGAGCAGATCACAAAGGCTCTTCTAATCGCCGGCGGAGAGGAGTCTACGAAAGAAGATTAAAAATGTTAAAAGTAGTTTCAAAAGTGTGATAAGAGTTAATTTGTTTTTTTCAAATCACAAATGGTAGTATTGTCTATGTTTCTAGTTATCGCGTTTTCTTGTCTTATCAGACATCAAACACTTAACCTTGCTTCTCCCATCCGCTCGGATCGTGCTTCTGCGGCTCTCCACTCTCCGGGTCCGGCCTTAACGGAAACTTCGGAACGTTTGCCATCGGCTTGAACGGATCCGACTTTGAATCGTACACGTGTTTTAAAGCAGCACCGAACAAAATTGCGCCAGCAACTAGTAAAACATCGTCCGCAAACGCGGCTGCGTTCCCAGTCCCAGTCCCTACGTGTCCAGAAGCGTCGTGAATTTCTCTCGACATGTTCATGTGTTCCTCGTCGTATTCGTCCCCGTTCGCGTAGCCTAATCGATTTTGTGCCTGCGCCGCTTCCGGATATTCCGCAGATTTATCCATATCCGCGACGTACCCATCGTGAAAGTGTTCTGGCGGAATAATCGGTTTCAATTTATACCCTTGCATCTTCCCTTGTGCTTGTCTGTTCGCGACGACGAAATTCCACTGCTGGCACAAATGCAACGCTCTCTGATCGACTCTCCCTTGCACTCTCGCTTTGGGTAACAACGGCGCTCCGTCGTTTTCGTGCCCTTTCGGCAGCGGCATGTCGCACATTTGCTGCGCTTGGCGGATGGAATAATAAATCGTGGACGGTAAATATTTCGGTTTATCCGGGTCGCCTCTTTTCGCTTCCACCGTTCGTGGTTGCGAGAGTAAGAGCAACGCGGAAAAGACGACGACGTTTAGTAGAGCTTTCTTCGCAATCTGCAATGAAAATCGTCGTCTGTTTTTTATCGTTTTTGTCGTCGTGGTGAACATCATCGTCATCGTCTCTCTCTCTTTCTTTTCTTCTCTCGTGTATTCTCTCTAAATCTTTCTCTCTCTCTTTCTCTCTCGTTCTCCGAATAATGGAAACAACAGATGTTGTCGTGTACTAATGGTGATTATTGTTAGAAAGGTTGATCTCTTCTCCCGAGGAAAGAGGAGGAGGAAGGAGGGGCATCGCTCAAAAAAGAGCCCGCCAAAAAAACAACCACATACAAAAACATCAAACACAAACAACAACACCCACATAATAATAACAAACTACTCTACTACTCTTCAAAACTCTCGTTTCTTCGTTTTCATCATCATCAACAACAACAACAACAACAACAACAACAACAACAACACGATGGGAGACACGACGGAAACGACGACTGTCAGAAGTAGAAGAAGAAGAAGAAGAAGAAGAGATGATGGAACGCCCTTTGAGACGGAGGAGGACTCGAAGATGGTCCTTGAATTGTTGAAAGAACTGTGTGCGTTTTCAACAACAACAACAACAACAACAACACTGACAGCATTAAACCAACGAGAAGGAGTGGTGAAAATCGTCGACGAGGACAAGGGCTGGAATAGTAGTAACAAAATACGGATAGAAGATTTAGGCGAGACGGATAACTTTTTGTTTTCTAAACTCGCCGTCGCGTTTAGCTCGTTATACGTGGAAGCGAAACGCTTGGAAAGTTTGAGCCAAAATGTGATTTTACCGAACTTGATATCTTTCGGGTGGTTTCCTCCTCCTCCCAAAGCCGTCGATAAAAAGAACAACAACAACCAGGAAAATGATGAAAGTAGTAGGAGTAGTAATAATAATAATAACGACAACGCCATGTTGGCACAGTTTACGAAAAATCTGACCGTGCTGCAAGACTCGGTGATGTTTCGGGACCAGTTGAAAGCTGTCGCGGTGAACGCCTTTCGACAGTTGGAGTTTCAATACGCGGACGAGTCGGTGGAGGAGAACAGACCGCTGAGTCACGTGAACTTGACGATAGTTTTTGAGACTTTAACGATGTGTTTAGCCATGGCGTGTAAAATAGACGAAGCGATAGCCTCGAATGGGCATTTACGACGGTCGTTCCAAGCGATGAAAGTAGCCGTGAAAGAAGCTTTAGCAGAGGAAGAAGAAAAAGATGAAGAACGAAAGAAAAAGTTACTCGCTTTGAAGAAAACTACGGAAACGTTAGAATTTGAGCTGTGTTTGAAAAGCTGCTTCGAAACCATCGTGAGAGAGATTATAGATGAAGACAGTCGGGGTATTCATGGTAAAAGGAATGGAATAGAGGAGGTCCCTATGCGACTCTTACGTGCGTTGCACGCGTACGGTTTGGAAACTTTCGAAGCCGACTTTGTCTTGCGAAACGAGGTCGGCGTTTTAGCGTTGGGAGTTTTGTTAGTGCGCCTAGAACCGAACAGTTCAGACACGAGATTGATCGAAAAGATGTTCAAGCATATTTTCGCGGAAAATGTGCCTGGTTTAGCCGTATCTACCGGGATTGTGATTGATCCGCTGCATTTTCTCCTGGTACAACTTCCGGAAAGCGCTTTGCCTGCGAGTAAGAAAAAATGGCAAACGCACTTGGAAAATAAAATTTTACGGTTTAACGACATGAACGCGCAGCTCACGAGGATAGTTATCGATTTTATAGCCGAAGTGACGAGTTGGACGAGCGAATTCGAACGAGATATCTCCGATCGTACTACAGGAGGAGTTTCTCTTGAAACGCTCACGCGAGGCGTTCGAATAGCACGCGACGTAAAAGCCACTTTGGAACTTTTCCTTCACTTGGACAACACGTTTTCAAAAGATGCCGCAAAACAGAACAATATACCACAAGACAACAAAAGACGCGCTCGATTGCGTGCATATGGTCAACTCGCGGAGCTTTTAGAGACGACTCGTGCGTGTTATGCGTCCAAACAAAATGAACTCGCTTTGGAGGTAAAAATTAAAGCACTTTTTCTTCAAATTTAAAATTAACACATTTACCTACAGATTTCCCAAGTTTTTACGGAAAATTTACAGTCATTAGATTTAATTGTGGTACGTTGATTACTTTAAAATTCAAATTTCGTTTGGGAATAAAGTATTAATTAATTTTTACAAAAACAGAAAAAAGCAAAATCTAGTTTGCTCGAAGAAATTAATTTAGATGATCAAAAATCAGATCTATTAAGATCTGGTGGTCATGACGGTATTTTATATGATGCATTAGATGCGTGTTTGCTTGCAGGTATGTATTAAATGAATCGCATGAAAAAATTAAAAAATTAATTATTAATTATTTTTTTCCTCAGAACGATTATTGGCCGATGATTTCTTCAATTTCCCGAAATTAGGACTTTTAAAATTAACAACAGATGTTATTAAAACTATTAAAGTGAAAGAACGTGTTTTTTGGGGAAACATATCGCAGACATTTGAATATTTAGAGATTGTTGCGGATTTAGACTGCGCAATAAAAATTTCCTGTGATTCGTCTTGTTTGTTTAGCGTCGCCGAAGAAGCGTTACCGTTGGTGTTGAGTGATATCTATGCTCATTCGGAGCAATGTTATCGGTTACCGGCGATTGTGAACGCATTCGCGTCTCCGATGAAATATTTGTTGGCGGATGAAAAGATTGCCCGAGAGTTTGGGAAGGAAGTTGTGGTGAGAAGTTTGCGCTCTGAACTGGTCGAAAAGTTGGTACGAGAAATCGAGAGCGATTTGCGCGAAAACGTTTCGATGCAATGGAAACACAAGAGTTTTTCGAGTGTTGAAGGGAATAAGAGCGCGTATGCACACGTGTTCCTCGGTATACCGCCGTTGGACGCGAGCGGTGGTGGTGCTGCTCTTTTCTCCCTCAAAGAGGAAGTTCAAGCTGATTTGGCCAAGTTGCTCTATGAAAAGGCAGCGTCGTCTCGCAGCGAATGGAAAATGTATTCTGAAATTCGAAGCATTGCATTGGCGAAGTACGATTTGGACTTATCGGAAATCGATGAACTTCCTCCTGCGGCGACAACTTCCGTGAAAGATACTACCGGCGCGAACACAACTGCCATCGACGTGTTGGACGTCGTTCGAGACATTCGCTCGTTTTGTGTTCGATATAACTACAATATGAACGCGCAAACGTTCATCGAAAAATCTTCCTTGGCGAAGGAAAAGACTTTGTTGAGTACTTTATCCATAAAGCGCGTCTCAGAGTCCATCCGAACGCACGGCACTGGGGTTACCCACGCGGTCATAAACTCCGTCTATCGGTACCTCGCCCAAAGGTTCCAAATATTTTCGCAGTTTCTGTACGAAGACCACGTGAAGTCTTTGCTTCAAAAAGAGAAACAAGCGCATTCGGAGGAGAAATTCGAAGAATATCCCGTCGTTCGAGGCATTCATTTTCTCCATGAAATGCGGAAACTCGGGGTTGCGGACGATGGTCTCAGTTTCCTGGATCAGTTTCGAGCGCTCTTGAGTGAAATGGGAAACGCTCTCGGCTTCGTGCGCATGATACGGCTCGGCACGATGCGTTATTCCTCCAAAGCGAACGAGTTTGCCACGCGAACGAAATTTGAGAGTGAAGAGAACAACGACGAGAATGAACATCCAAACTTTGAGTCTCTCGCTCGAGAATCCACGTTTCACGACTTCACCGTGAACGCTTCCAAGCAACTTGACGCCGAAATCGAATCTCTGCGAAGTAACAGCACGGAGGGCACCGATTATTTCGAAGTTTTGACGAACATATTCTCGAGCGAGCTTCAAAGCGATACGAACAAGCACCTGAACGCTTTCTTCTTGATCGTTCCGGCGTTATGTCTCTCCAACGTCGACGCCATGTACGTTTCCAAGCAAAAGCTTCAGAAAGCGTCGGAAACGGTCGCGTCGCCTTCGTCCTCAAAAATCGAAACTCAAATGCTCCTCAATCAATCGTGTTTCACCGACGACGGTTTCGCATTAGGCATCGCGTACGTCTTAAAAGTCTTGAACCAAGACTCAAATTTTGATGCTTTGCACTGGTTCGAAAGTTGCGAAAGCTATTACCGTTCCGAGAAGGTGGACACCGAGAACAAGGCGGAAGAAGAAGAAGAACGCGCTTTGCGATTGAAAAGAATCGAACAGTACGAGAGAGAGTTTCGCTTGTTAGAGTTCACTTTCGCGGGTTCGAGAGCGTTCTTCTCTTCAGTCGAAGATGAAGAAGTTTAATACGTAAGAGAGATGGTAATAGTAGTAGGAGATGCTTGATGAAAAAATTCTTCAAAAAATTTGCCCAAAACGCCTTCCTTCCCTTCATGATTGTTATTATCCAGACTCCACAACTTTAGAGCGCTTTATTATATAATTTTACACAGGAAACACACACACAAACATGGCTGCTCTTATGACTACGACTACAACGACGACTGCGAGTCGTCGTCAACACGCACAACTCGCGTCGTTTGTCGCGTCCAACAACAAACACGGAAGAAGAAGCGGTCTCCCCGCGCAGCGAAAAGCAAAATCGTCTCCATTTGCCGTCGCCGCCAAATCCGCAGAAGCCGAGGTCGAGGAAACGTTAACTTTGAAACCAATCAAGAAAATTGATGGTACCGTTCGCCTTCCCGGGTCGAAGTCCTTATCGAACAGAATCCTACTCTTAGCCGCTTTGGCGGAAGGGACGACGAAAGTCGAAAACTTATTAGATTCCGACGATATCCGATACATGGTGGATGCGTTAAAAGTCCTAGGCTTGAGTTTCACGGAAGATCGAGCGAATAACGTTTTGGAAATTACCGGGTGCGGTGGGAAATTTGAAAAGACCGATAAAGAAGTCACGGAGTTGTTCTTAGGAAACGCGGGGACGGCGATGCGGCCGCTGACGGCGGCGGTGGCGGCGGCAGGCCAAGGCACGTTCGTTTTGGACGGGGTGCAAAGAATGAGAGAGAGACCGATTCAGGATTTAGTGGACGGGCTAGTCCAATTGGGTGTAGACGCGGAATGTACCATGGGAACGGGATGCCCACCGGTTAGAATAAATTGCAAAGGGTTACCAGGAGGGAAAATCGAATTAGGCGGGAACGTGTCCAGTCAATACTTGACGGCTATTTTGATGTCCGCGCCGTTATCGACCGGAGCGGTGGAGATTCAGGTCGTCACCGAGTTGATTTCGAAACCGTACGTGGAAATGACTATTAAATTAATGGAGAGATTTGGGGTGAAAGTGGACGCGGCGGAAGATTTGCAATCGTTCAAAATCCAAGGCGGGCAAACATATAAATCGCCAGGGTCGATCTTCGTGGAAGGCGACGCGAGTTCGGCGTCGTACTTTTTAGCGGGAGCGACTATTACCGGCGGTAAAGTCACCGTCGAAGGGTGTGGTCTCGATTCCATTCAAGGCGACACGAAGTTTGCGTACACAATGGAACAGATGGGTGCGACTTTGGAGTGGACGGCGAACTCGGTCACGTGCACTGGGCCGAAAGATGGGAAATTGAAAGCAATCGACGTGAACATGAACGCCATGCCGGATGCCGCGATGACTTTAGCAGTTGCCGCATTATTCGCGGACGGAACCACGACTATCCGAGACGTCGCTTCATGGAGAGTGAAAGAAACGGAAAGAATGATTGCTATTTGCACGGAAACTAGGAAGCTTGGGGCGGAAGTCGTTGAAGGTAGCGATTATTGCGTCATCACGCCGCCGAAGGGCGGATTCAACAAAGGCGTCGCTATCGATACATATGATGATCACAGAATGGCCATGGCTTTTGCTTTAGCAGCGTGTGGTGATGAAAATATTATCATCAACGACCCGAAAGTGACAAAGAAGACGTTTCCGAACTATTTCGATGTCTTAGCGACGGTTGTTGAGAACAAGTGATGAATACGTTTTATAAATACGAACTACTACAATTTATAATAATGACAACTACATATAATCTACTAATGTTATCCTCTACTTTATATCATCACGCAGCAGGCGGCGGTTGCTCCATAGTCTGCGCGTTCAGCTCTGCAAACCTCACCGACACTCGCGCGCTATGTTTCAGAAATTTTTCGCAGCACTTGCTCACGCACCTCTCCTCGTCTTTTTCCAAAGACTTCCTTCGGAAACTATTCACGCACTCGCTGAAACACTTCTCGACTAAATTGTTGTACATTCTCAAACTATAATATAATACACGTCGTACGCGTGTTGTTAAGAGGAGGGAAAGTCAGTAAAACTCATTCGTTACATTACTTTCGCGCGAGTCTAGCGAATTGGATTTTGGATTTTCAGATAACGAAGAAAAAATGACGGCTGATGGTAAAGAGAAAAAAAAACTCGCGCTTAAACTCGTGTTCATCACTTCTAAACTCGTCGCCTTACCTATCTCTCGTTTGCATGGTTTCAATCATGGCGACCATTTTGGTCTTATCCTCTTCCGGTAAAGAGTTCAACAGTTGCGGATCCATTTTTATTCTTGTAATGTGTCTTTGTGCGTCTTGTGTGTCTGGTGTGTAAAAAAGTGCCGAAGGCTAAAAAAGCGATTGATTTTTGTTTTTTTCGCTCCCTCGTCTTTCTTGCAAAGCTAAAAAGCGACAAAAAATCTCGGTGGAAACAAGGAACATGCTTCCACTTCCTACCACGACGACGACGCATCATCATCATCATTATCATCATCGAGATCATCATCATCTAGGAGAAGAAGGACACCACAAGCAGTCGACGTCGGATTCGGAAGAGATGGCGTTCATGGCGTCCCAGTTATTGGACGGTAACACATAACTTTTTTTTCTCTTGGACTTTTCTTCTCTCTCGTATTTTTTACAACTGAATAGAATACCTGACATCTCTCTCTCTTTCTTCTTTATCTTCTTCTTCTCTCGCAACGACGACACATCAGACGACGGGCCGAACATGAGAGAATACGAGGACACGCACAGGGTATCGCACGCGTGTTTACCGTTGATTCCTACCGCGAACGATTGGCATACTGCCGTGGCGGTGTTGGCGACGAGCGAACAACGGCAACACCAACAACAACACAAAAAAGGACGTAAGAAAACGACTTCTCCAAGAAGAGAAGAGGGAGGAAAAGAAGAAGATGAAGAAGAAGGAGCGGAAGGTTTGAGAAAGAAGACGAAGAAAAAAAGAAAGAAGAACGAGGGGGAAGCAGAAGATAAAGATGATGAAGAAGAAGAGGACGAGATTGAGAAGGTTGACGCGGCGACGCTGGCGGCGAACATGAAGAAAGTGCCTTTGATCGAGAGAGATGCGAGAGGCGGCGGCGATCCAAACTTTCACGGGTTGAGAGAAAGCGGGGAAGAGCAGGGGCGACAGGAGCAGCAGCAAGAACATGAGCAGCAGCAGCAACAGCAGCAACAACAACAAGAGAAAGAAGCGACTCCGCCGCACTCGTCCAGGTTTCGCGGCGTGACGAAACACAAACGTTCCGGTCGATGGGAAGCGCACATCTGGATACGAGATTCGAAGAAACAGGTTTACTTGGGCGGCTACAGCAACGAACAGCACGCCGCCGAGGCATTCGATCTCGTAGCGATGAAGTGCAAACTGATGAAGAACGGGCGCAAAATCAAGTTGAACTATCCAGCGTCGAAATACCAAGACTTACAAGGCTATTTACTTTCCACGCCTCTCGAAGAGCTTATAATGGCGGTGCGTCGCCAGTCCCAAGGCTTCGCTAGAGGCTCTTCGGGCTATCGCGGAGTGACATTACATCCAACGGGGCGTTGGGAGGCGAGAATTGGATTACCTGGCGGGCAAAAACACGTCTATCTCGGCTTGTTTGAAACCGAGGTCGAAGCCGCTCGCGCGTACGATGTAAAACTCGTCGAGTTGCGCGGTCCCTCGATGGCGACAAATTTTGCGATATCGAACTACGCGGAATCGATTAAACTCTTCTATGAGGAAAATCCTGCCGCTGTAAACGAGAGTACCGAAAGTACTCCCTCGCCGAAAGAGGCCAAGTCCAAGAAAATGAAGAGGAAGTCTGCTCCTCATTGATGATCGAACGCGTAAATCTTCTCGTCACTTGATCCGTCCTTGATGATTATTTTTACTACTGCTACTACTACTCTACTACTACTGCTACTCTAACTATCACTACGTAAACTCATTCCTCATTCACATCGAGTCTATTCCGATTTCATCTAATATGATTTTCAACTCTCTGGAGAACGCGTGCACTGGAAATCCAACCACGTTGAAGTAATCGCCTTCGATACCTTTCACGAACGAAGACGCGTACCCTTGTATCCCGTACCCTCCGGCTTTGTCTGTCCACTCGTTCGTAGCCAAGAACGCGTCAACTTCTTTTCGTTCTATTTCGGCAAAGTTCACAACAGTCGTTTCCGAGAAATGTTTCAGTTCAGGTGTAGTCTTCTCGTTCGTATTATACGCTATGCATACGCCCGTGTGCACTTTATGTGAATTGTTCGAGTGTTTCTCCATCATCGCTCTCGCGTCTTGAATGTCCCTCGGTTTTTCTAATATGTTCCCGAAACTTTCCACGACCGTATCCGCAGAAATCACGATGAGATTACTCTTCTTCTTTTGTTCTTGTTCTTCTCTCGTCGTTCGATGATAAACCTCTTTCGCTTTCTCCCTGGCGGTACAAATCGCGTACTCGTGCCCCTTCACTCCTTCTTTAGAAATATTCTCCTCGAACGTCGAAGCGACGACGTCGAACTCGATCCCCAGGTTTCTCAATATTTCCTGTCTGCGAGGACTTTTCGAGGCGAGCACGACGCGCCATTTCGTCGACGCGTTCAGTGCGTTTATGTATTGTAATATCATTTGATATGATTTTGATGTCTCACGAGTCGTTCGTACAACAAAACAAGACAAAAGGGGTGTTGGTTGTCGTATAAAACCAACAACGAGAAGAGTTTTGTTTCCTCTTTTCCTCTTGCGAAAAGCTGGTTGTGCGAAATTTAGGTTTCGGGCTTTCTGCTCTGCTTTTTCACAAAAAAAGAAACTACTGTGAGTGACTTTTCATCACACTGCTTTTTCGTCGTGTGTTGTGTTGTGTCGAATCGAATTGACTTTTCTCTAAAATCACTAATCTTCATAGTAATATTCGTTCTTCTAAACCTGCGCACACCACCACATCCCTCGCATTAGTGGCCCACACACCTTCAGAGAGAGCGGGGAAAAGAAGATGTCGTCCGATCGACTTCAGCTCTCGCTTCAGAAACGCTTAAACGCGTGCTTAAAAAAACCGGAAAACATCGTCTGCGCGGAGTGTCCGTCGCGTTTACCGCGATGGGCGAGCATGAACTTGGGGATTTTCATATGCACGAACTGTTCGGGAATCCACAGAAGTTTAGGCGTGCACATTTCGAGGGTACGATCGACGCAGTTGGATAAGTGGACGGAAACGCAGGTGGAGTACATGGAACGCATGGGAAACGTAAGAGCGAATGTGTTTTGGGAGAAGAATTTACCTCCGAATGTGAAACCGACGAAATCGGATTTGCCAACCGTGGAGAGGTATATTAGACAAAAGTACGAGAGGAAAATGTATTGCGATAAAGAGACGGATGGGCCGGTGCCGTTGCCAGCAGGAGGTGGTGGCGGCGATGGAGTAGCAGCTGCTTCCCCGCAACAAGCGCAGCAGCAGCAGCAACATGAACAACAACAACAACAACAACCGCGACTGTCGGCGGCGGCGGGACTCTTAGACTTGTTCGGCGATATGCCGGCAGCACCGGCGCAACCACCAGCAGCAGTAGCAAATACTAGTAATCAAAATCTAGGAGCAAATTGGATGGATTTTGGAAGCGCACCGACGAGTACGACAGCGGTGCCAGCAACAGCAACGAACGACGACGATTGGGGGGATTTCTCCGCCGCTCCGGCGCCGACTTCCACAACGCCGACGCCGACGACTGCGGCGCCTGCGAATGGTGGGGTGGACATGTTCGCTGGTTTCGACGTAGCTCAGCCGCAGCCATCATCATCAACAACAGCAGCGAAAGTAGATACCACTGCCATACCGCCGAAAAATGTAGCGTCAAAAGAAGACATCATGGGTTTATTCGACGCGGCGCCGCCGTTGATGCAGCAGCCGCGACAGCCGCAACACAACATGATGATGAACGGGGTCATGCCGCATCAGCAGCAGCATCAGCAGCAACAACAACAGCAAATTCCACCAATGGGTAATGGTATGATGATGAACGGCGGAGCGCCGCAAATGATGATGCAACGACAACAAAACGTAATGGGCGGAGGCGTGCCGCAAATGCAACAACAGATGGGAGGATTCATGGGAGCAGGCGTGCCGCAACAGCAATACCACCAACAACCGCATATGATGCAAGGAGGAGGATACATGCAACAACAGCTACAACCACAACAGCAACCGCTTCCTCAAATGCAAATGCAAAACATGTACGGTGGTATGCCTCCTCCTCAAGTGCCTCCTCAAATGATGTATAATCAGCAACCTCAAATTCCTGCGATGCCGCAAACGCAACAACTGAATCCGAACGCGCCGCCTCCAATTTCCTTCGATACTTTCGGCATGCCTTCGTCGACGACGACGGCACAATCTGTGCCATCGCCGAAAAAAGAAGATCTGTTCCCCGATTTGAAATGGTAAAGTAGAGGGAAACACGTAGTTAAGAGAGAAAGAGAGAGAGAGAAACACACAATGAAACTTTTTTTTTTATATTAGTAGATATAATTGAAAACCACAAACAAACACACAAATATTTTCTAGTCTTCGTCTTCGTCGTCTTCGTCCCACTCGTCTTCATCCTC
>JACLAB010013215.1_pt1 | contig 24720 bp, 30 predicted proteins | sample 8027921 | NCBI WGS metagenome assembly JACLAB01 (sample SAMN15725117, study PRJNA655200) | protist metagenome | isolation source: fluorescence activated cell sorting (FACS) single amplified genomes of... | place: USA: West Boothbay Harbor, Gulf of Maine | collected 2000-07-19
TATTAATATTTTTGTAAAAGCTAATCTAAAATTAACTCGTAAAGATTTGGGCGTATCAGTTGCTTGTGATGGTGTTTGCTTAACATTAATCGATATTAAAAATCAGATAATGGAATTTTATCTTTCTGATGAAACTATACAAAGATCAAAATTTAAATTCTTAAAAATAAATGATAAAATTAATCTTGAACTTCCTTTAAAATTTGGCCAAAAAATATCAGGACATATTTGCCAAGGCCACATCGATGCGGTAGGCAAAATAGAGAGTATTAAAAAAATTGATAAATCATATTTATTTGATTTTGAAATTCTTAAAAAAGAACGAGCAAATTTAATTGATAAAGCCTCTATATGTATAAATGGAATTTCTTTAACAATTTCCAAAGTAACCAAAAAAGGTTTTCAAGTTTGGGTTATTCCACACACATTTAAGCTAACTAATTTATCTTCGTTAAAAAAAGATAGTCTAGTTAATATAGAGATAGATATCTTATCTAAATACGTTAGAAATTATTTTAATGAAAAAAAATAATTATGCATCCATTGAAAGTATAATAAATATCGCAAAGAAAGGTGGTATGTTCATCTTAGTTGATGATGAGAAAAGAGAAAACGAAGGAGACTTAATAATATCAACCACTGACTCAAACGCTAAAAATATAAATTTTATGGCAAAATATGGTCGTGGATTAATTTGTTTGGCGCTAGATAGTGTACAAGCAAAGCGATTAAATTTATCTTTGATGTCACCAATAAATCAATCAAGGAATAAAACTGCATTTACAATTTCTATTGAAGCAAAAAAAGGAATAACAACAGGTATCTCAGCAAAAGATAGAGCAAAGACTATTAAAATTGCTTCAAAAAAAAATGCAAATAAGAAAGACATAGTTTCACCTGGACATGTTTTTCCAATTATTGCGAAAGACGGCGGCGTTTTAGTAAGAGCTGGTCACACAGAAGCCTCTGTTGATATTTCAAAACTTGCTAAAAAAAATAACTCTGCAGTTATTTGTGAAATAATGAATGAAGATGGGACAATGGCCAAAGGCCAAGATTTATTTGATTTTGCAAACAAACATAATTTAAAGATAGGTAAAATCGAAGATCTTATTGCTTATCGTTTAAAAAAAGAAAAATTAATTAAACTTAAAAAACAATCAGATATTAAAGTAAAAAATCAAAAATATAAAATTCGAATTTATGAAAACCTTTTAGATGGATCTGAGCATTTTGCTTTGATTAAAGGAAATATTAAAAAAGGGATAATACCAAGAGTTAGAGTAATTTCTTCTAACGTAGTTCAAAATTATTTAATCAATCAACAATTACCAAATTCATTTGATAAAACTTTAAATTATTTTAAGAAATTTAATAACTGTGTTTTAGTTTTTATAAAAGATACAAATTTAAAATCTGTTACACAAACACTTAAGGATTATAAAAACAAAAATTTCTATAAAAAAGGAAATGATAAGCTTATAAGAAATTATGGTATTGGTGCTCAAATAATTAAAGATTTAAAGATTAAAAATATGATATTAATTACTAAGTCTCTTAAAAAAGTTATTGGTTTGGAAGGTTATGATATAAAGATTACTAAACAGGAAATTATTTAATGAAAATAAAATATTTAATAGTTATTGCTGATTATTATAAAGATATATCAAAGGGTTTACTAAGTAGTGCAAAGAGCATATTACCCAAATCTAGTTTAATAAAAATTATTAATGTTCCTGGTGTTTTTGAAATACCAGTCACGATTTCAAAGAATATTAATAAATATGATGCTTTTTTAGCTCTTGGTTGTGTTATTAAAGGCCAAACACCTCATTTTGATTTTATTTCTCATTCTTCAACTGATGCAATAATGAAACTTTCTGTAGATAGCAAAAAACCCATTGGTAATGGAATTATTACCTGTCTTAATATGCGTCAAGCTATAGCTAGGAAGAAAAAGGGTAGAGAAGCAGCTCAAGCTGTAATATCTGTTCTTTCTCAATAACAATGAGAACTCCATATAATCCCAATCAAAGTCCGAGGGTAATTATTATCCAAAAATTATATGGAAATTTTTTTAATGATGACACAGACTTAACTTTTCCCAAACATAGATTTAAAAAATTCATTAAGGATGTTGTTTTAGGTACCATTGAAAGAGATGAAGTTATTAAAGAAGAGGTTAAAAAATATCTAAGTGAGGACTTAGAGTTAACTAATTTAGATCAGGTTTTTCAAGTGATAGTAAAATCTGCTATATTTGAGTTTTTATACAAACCTAAAGTTTCTTCTAAAATAATTATTAAAGAATATCTTGATGCATCAAACTTTTTTTTAGAAGATGGTCAAACTAAATATTTAAATGCAATATTAGACAAAATAGCTAAAAAAATAAGAACCACTAATGCATGAATTTGAATTAATAAAAAATTATTTTCAAAAACTTTCTAAAAAATCACCAAGTGCCTTAAATTTGAATGATGATGTTTTTTTTGATAAAAAAAATAAATTAGCAGTATCTGTTGATACATATACAGAAGGCAATCATTTCATAGACTTTAAAAGACCTGATCTTGTCATTAAAAAAATAATTAGATCATCAATTTCAGATTTAATATGCAAAGGTATTAAACCAAAATATTATTTTATTTCTGGTTCTGGTAATAAAAAAAGTTTTTCTAAATTAAATTTATCAAAAATCAGCAAATCACTTAATCAAGAACAAAATAAATATAAAATATTTTTAAGTGGTGGAGATACAGTTTTTTCTAACAAGTTAAGTTTTACAATTACTTCAATAGGTTTTGCCGACAATATTATCTATAGAAACAAAGCTAAACTTTATGATGATGTTTATGTCTCTGGAAATTTAGGAGATAGCTATTTAGGGCTATTAGTTTTAAAAAATAAAATTAAACTCAATTCGAGATTAAAAAAATATTTTACTAATCAATATTTTATGCCAAATATTCAATTAAAATTAATTGATCAAATTAAAAAATTTGCCAATACTTCAATTGATATATCTGATGGACTTATAGCGGACCTTGATAAAATGATTAATAATCAGAAATTATCTTATAAAATTTTTTTAAAAGATATTCCAATTTCAAGTAACCTAAAGAAGATACTTGCTCTTAAAAAACTATCTAAGATTAATTACATTTCTAATGGTGATGATTATCAGGTCTTATTTACTGCTTCTAAAAATAAGATGAGAATCATAAGAAAAATAGCTACTAATTGTAGAGTTAAGCTAACTAAAATTGGCACAATTCAAAGCCATGTTAAAAAATCGTCCATTGTAGATGATGAAAATCGGCAAATTACCCTTAAAAATAAAGGTTATTTTCATAAGTTTTAAAAAGTTAAATATTGCCTTTTATTGCTTTTTTTGTATTGTCCGGACTTTAAAGAATAAAATTTAACAACCAAACAACCAAAGGCAAAATGAACTCACTAATAGAAACAATATTATTATTTACCATAGCAGCTGGATCTCTTTCAATCGTTTATGGTTTTTTTACAGGAATGAATATCCTTAACTCAAGTGCTGGAAATGCCAAGATGCAAGAAATAGCATCAGCAATTCAAATTGGTGCTAAGGCTTATTTAGCAAGACAATATAAAACAATTGCCGTGGTTGGAGTTGTTGTTTTAGTTATTATTTGCTTTGTGTTCAGTCCATTAGTTGGTTTAGGTTATTTCATTGGTGCTACATTATCAGGTATAGCCGGTTATGTTGGAATGTTAGTTTCTGTTCAAGCTAACGTTAGAACTGCAGAAGCATCAAGAAAAGGTTTAGCAAGCGGTCTTGCTGTTGCATTTAAATCAGGTGCTGTAACTGGAATGTTAGTTGCTGGATTAGCTTTACTTGCAATCGCAGTTTATTACTATTTTTTATTAAAAGCAGGTATTGATGACAGAGAAGTTGTTAATGCATTAGTTGCATTAGGTTTTGGTGCTTCTTTAATATCAATTTTTGCAAGATTAGGTGGTGGAATTTTTACAAAAGGTGCTGATGTTGGTGCTGACTTAGTTGGTAAAGTTGAAGCAGGTATTCCAGAAGATGATCCTAGAAATCCAGCTGTAATTGCTGACAATGTTGGAGATAACGTTGGTGATTGTGCTGGTATGGCAGCAGACTTATTTGAAACTTACGCTGTAACAATTGTTGCAACAATGGTTCTTTCTTCGATATTTTTCTATGGTGATATAAATATGATGATCTATCCTCTAACTATTGGTGGGGCTTGTATTTTAACATCAATTTTAGGAACTTTCTTTGTTAAACTTGGAAAAAGTAAAAATGTTATGAACGCTTTATATAAAGGGTTTGTAGTTTCTGCTGTTTCTTCATTAATAATTTTATACCCTGTTACTGATTATGTAATCGGATTTGCAAGCGAATATACTGTTAATGGTAAAAGTTTTACTGGTATGAGTTTGTATTACTGTGGAATAATTGGTTTAGTTATTACTGGACTATTAATTTGGATTACTGAATACTACACTGGTACTGAATACAGACCAGTAAGAAGTATTGCTAAATCTTCTACAACTGGTCATGGAACAAACGTTATCCAAGGCTTAGCTGTTTCTATGGAAGCCACTGCTGTACCAGCTTTAATTATTGTTGCCGGTATATTAGCAACAAATTCAATCGCTGGTCTTTATGGTATCGCTATTTCAGTAACTACAATGCTTGCATTAGCAGGTATGGTTGTTGCTCTTGATGCTTATGGTCCTGTAACAGATAATGCTGGCGGTATTGCTGAAATGGCTAAATTACCAAATAGTGTTAGAAAAACTACTGATGCATTAGATGCAGTAGGTAATACGACTAAAGCTGTTACTAAAGGTTATGCTATAGGTTCAGCAGGTTTAGGTGCTCTAGTATTATTTGCAGCTTATGTTGAGGATATCAAACACTTTTCAGGTGTAGCAGGTTCAAAGCTTGAAGGAATTGTTGTAACTTTTGATTTATCGAATCCTTACGTTGTAGTTGGGTTATTAATTGGTGGAATGCTTCCATATTTATTTGGATCAATGGGTATGCAAGCCGTTGGTAGAGCAGGTGGTGCAGTGGTTGTCGAAGTAAGAAGACAATTTAAAAAATATCCAGGTATCATGAAGGGTAAACAAAAACCTGATTATGCTAAATTAGTAGATTTATTAACTTTAGCTGCAATTAGAGAAATGATTATACCTTCGTTATTGCCAGTTCTTTCTCCTATTGTTTTATACTTTGTAATACTAGCTATAGGTGGTCAAGTTGCTGCTTTAGCGGCAGTAGGTGCAATGTTGTTAGGTGTAATTATTACAGGTTTATTTGTAGCTGTTTCAATGACTGCGGGTGGTGGTGCTTGGGATAATGCAAAAAAGTATATTGAAGACGGAAATCACGGTGGAAAAGGTTCTGAAGCACACAAAGCTGCTGTAACTGGTGACACTGTTGGAGACCCGTACAAAGATACTGCTGGTCCTGCTGTCAACCCAATGATTAAGATTACCAATATTGTAGCTTTATTATTGTTAGCTGTAATTGCTGGCTAAGAAAAGATCAATTTCTTTTTCTTTTACCTAAGGGGTCGTTAATTTTCTGTCTCATACTGGATAGAAAGTCGTATACAAATGTGTTTTTCTTGTATTGATTTTCAGTGGTTTGTTCTGCGAATTTCAATTCTTGCATATTAGTGAGATCTAGAAACTCTTTCGTTTCTAGAAGACCCATACTGTTGATTTCTAATAATAGAACATTGTTTACAATAATTCTTTCACTGCCAAATTTTGTAAGAGATGAATTATCTGTTTTTCTTTCAATATAAATCCATAAATCATTGTCAAAAGTACTTTTAGTTGATGGTGAACCTAATAATTTTAAAATATCGTTTTTATTTGACTGATTAACAGTAAGTTTTTCTTGTTTTTTATTTAAAAAATGAACACCGTGGTGTTTTTCAACTTTTTTTAAAGTACAAGCTGAAATAAATAATGATATTATAATAAATACAAATAATTTTCTCATGGATAAAAACTATATAAATATTTACAACAATTTAGTTCAATTAACTAGAAATAAAGATTTGTATAAAGATTTTAAAAACCAAGACACTTTTTCTGATAGATTAATATTTTTTTTACTTCATTTTGCTTTCTTTTTGAAAGTTTATAAGGAAAATAATGATAAAAAAATACTACAAGAGATTTATGATTTTACCTTCAGACAAGTTGAATTAAGCATCAGGGAAATTGGTTATGGTGATCAATCAATTAATAAAAAAATGAAAGATTACCTAAACTTATTCTATGGAATGATCGACAAAATTCATAGTTGGGATGAATTAGATATAGAATCTAGAAACTCTATTTTGGTAAATTTTTTAGATAATTCATCTAATATTGAGTATTTGGTTAATTATTTTGAAAATTATAGGTTAAATTTAAAAAATAATACTTTAAATTCTTATATAAAAGGTGTAGTTAAGCACTAATTTTATTATGGCTGTACCTAAACGAAAACAATCACCGTCAAGAACTGGAATGAGAAGAGCTCAGAATATGAAGTTCAAATCTACCAATATTGTTGAGGACAAGAAATCTGGAGAATACAGATTACCTCATCACTTAGATCTAAAAACAGGCATGTATAGAGGTAGACAAGTTTTAGATCCTAAGGAATAAAAGTCCAAAATTAAATGAGCAAAATAATAAAAATTGCAGTTGATGCAATGGGTGGAGATAATTCACCAAAAAAAATTATTGATGGAATTAATCATCATTATAAAAGTAACACTAATACTTTTTATCAAATTTTTGGTGATAAGGAAAAAATCCAAAATTATATCAATCAATTACCCACATCTTCATTTGAAATAATTCACACCAAAGATTTGGTTAAAGGAACTGATAGTCCTTTAGAAGGAGCTAAAAGAGGAAAAAATACTAGTATGTGGTTAGCCATACAAAGTGTTAAAGAAAAAAAATCTGACATAGTTATTTCTGCCGGTAACACTGGAGCATTACTTGTTATTTCAAAACTTAATCTAAAGATGATTGAAAACATTGATAAACCAGCTCTTTCTGCTTTATGGCCAAATAAAAAGAATATGAGTGTAGTGTTAGATTTAGGAGCTAATATCGAATGTAGTCCAAAAAATTTAATTGATTTTTCTATAATGGGATCTTCGTTATTTAAATCGTTATATCCAGATGATAGCGCTAAAGTTGCTTTATTAAATATAGGGTCTGAAGAAATTAAAGGTAATGAGACTATCAAAGAAACTTACCAGCAATTAAATCAAAGAAATAACACTGACTTTGAGTTTAAGGGTTATATAGAAGGTAATCAGTTAATGAATGGCGATGTAAATGTTATCGTTGCAGATGGATTTACTGGGAATATTGCTTTGAAGACAGCCGAAGGCACTGCAAATTTTATTACCAGTGAATTAAAGAAAGCCATGACAGGTAATATTATTGGTAAAATTTCATCTTTACTAAATATTTCAAATTTAAAAAAATTTAAAGAAAGATTAGATCCAAGACTTTATAATGGTGCAATTTTCATAGGTTTAGATTCTCCTGTTATTAAAAGCCATGGTGGAACAGATTATATAGGTTTTTCAAACTCATTAAGTGTTTGCACTAGAATTGTCACTGGAAATTTAATAGAAAAGATAAGAAACAACATAAGTTAATGCAAAGAACCAATTTAACAAAAAAAGATCTTATAAATTCAATTTATATGCAAATTGGTTTTTCAAAAAATATATCTGAAAATTTAATTGATGATTTTCTAATTACAATAGTAGACAATTTAAAAATAGAAAAAAAATTAAAGCTTTCTAAATTTGGTACTTTTTCTATAAGGGCAAAAAAAAGTAGAATTGGACGAAATCCCAAAACAAAAGAACAAACAACTATATCTAATAGAGATGTTGTTTTATTTAAAGCTTCTAAGGAATTTAAAGATTTGGTAAATTCTAAGAATGATTCATAAAGATAGTGATGCTTATAAGTCAATAGGTGAGGTTGCTAAAATTCTTGGTCTTGTAAACAAAAAAAAAGGAACCTTGAATACTCATACTATTCGATTTTGGGAGAAGGAATTTAAGCAAATTAAGCCAAAAATTTTAAATGGTAATAGAAGATATTATAATAATGATACTATTGAGGTTTTAAAAAAAGTTAAATATCTACTCAAAGATCAAGGAATGACAATTATTGGTGTTAAAAAAGTTCTTAATTCTGATAAATCATTAAAACTTGACGAATTACCAAATAATTCTATAAATGCTGATTATAATTTAAAAAATAAACTTAAAAAGATTTCCGATTTAATAAAAAAAATAAAAAGTTTAAAATAAAATGGCAAAAAAAACGCACGTTAAAGTTAGATTAGTACCAGAGGCTAAACCTGATAGCCCTTTTTTTTATTATGTTAAAAAACCTGCGGGTGGTGAAAAAGCTAAAGTTAAATTGTCTGCAAAGAAATATAACCCTTCTACAAGAAAACATGAAATGTTTGTGGAAAAAAAATTACCTCCACACAGTAAATAGTACTATTTTTTTCTAAAATTTCTTTTTTCGTAATCAATAAAAGACCAAATCATATTTTTCCAAATTCTATTAGTGATTTTTGGGTCAATATTAGTTTGTATTGATTTTTTTTTAATTTTTTTAAGTATAAAATTGATCCTTTTTTGATCAATTATTTCTTTTTTATGGATTTTTACTTTTAGCACTTCATTGACTAATGAAGATCTTTTTTTGATTAATTTAAGTAAATCATTATCAAGTTTATCAAGCTTAATTCTAATCTGATTTAGTTTTTTTTTATTTGTAGGCGACATTTATTCAATTGGTTATTAAGATAATTATTATAAGTATAATTTATGTTTGTAAATAGCGACAACTATATAAAATATTTAAAATTGTGGTTAATAACTTTATTTTCATTAATTGTTCTTATGGTAGCTGTCGGTGGTCTTACTAGACTAACAGACTCTGGTTTATCAATCACAGCTTGGGAGCTTTTTACTGGAATACTCCCACCTATGAATACTAATGAGTGGAATTTTTATTTCACAGAATACAAAAAAATTCCTGAATATAAAAATATTAACTACGGCATGTCCTTAGATGAATTTAAAGTAATTTTTTATTGGGAGTATGCTCATAGATTGTTAGCAAGATTTGTAGGTTTGTTTACTTTAGTGCCTTTGCTTTTCTTTACTCTCTATTTTAAAAAAACTCTACATTATTCTAATAAATATTATTGGATTTTTTTTCTTGTGTGTCTTCAGGGGTTCATCGGTTGGTATATGGTATCTAGTGGATTAATTGAAAATAATGACGTTAGTCACTTTAGACTTAGCATTCATTTATCTTTGGCCTTATTTATTTTATGTTTAATTTTTTGGTATATTTTAGATATTCATAAAATTAAGAAATTTGAAAATAAAATTCCAAATTTATTTTTATTATTCATACTTAAATTGATAGTTTTACAGATTGTTTTGGGTGCTTTTTTATCAGGTTTAGATGGTGGTCTTATCTATAATTCATGGCCTGATATGAATGGTAGTTTTTTTCCAAATGATGTTAGTTATGGTGATTTAATTACTACTCAATTATTTAACAACCCATCAATTATTCAATTTTTGCATAGATCAACTGCATATTTGCTTTTATTTTTTATAATCATTTTAAATTTTATCTATTTTAAAAAACAATATGATTTTAAATATGTATTATTTTTTGATGTTGCTATCTTGTTTCAAATTTTTTTAGGAATTATAACTTTGATTTCTGGTGTAGAGATTACATACGCTTCACTACACCAGCTAGGTTCAATATTAGTTTTGAGTTCTTATTTTTTGATATTATATAAAAACTCTAACTAACTGCTTTCAAATTTCCTTTTGAAGATTTATTTAAAGCTTGGTCTAAATCCTCAATAATGTCATCTATATGCTCAATACCAATACATAATCTTACGTATCCAGGAGTTACACCTGAGGCTAACAATTCTTTTTCTGTTAACTGACTATGTGTTGTTGTTGCAGGATGAATTGCTAAACTTCTTGCATCTCCAATATTTGCAACATGATAAAACATTTTTAAAGACTCGATAAATCTCTTACCTGCTTCAATACCACCTTTGAGCTCAATACCAACTAAACCACCATTTCCTTCATTAAGGTATTTTTTAGCACGATCAGCAATTTTACCTTCATGTTCTGTTGGATAGATTACTCTTGTTACTTCTTTATTTTTCTTTAAATAGTCAACAACTTTTGATGCATTTGAGCAGTGTTGTTTCATTCTAAGAGCAACTGTTTCAAGCCCTTGAATAATTCCAAATGCATTGTCAGGTGATAGAGCAGAACCAAGATCTCTTAGTAATGTAACCCGCGCTCTTACTGCAAAAGAAACATTAGCCCCAGTTAATTCTGGAACCACTTTTCCCCATATAGCTCCACCGTAACTTGCGTCAGGTTCGTTAAATAAAGGTTGTCTTTTGGGATCAGCTGTCCAATCAAAATTACCTCCATCAACTAAAGCTCCACCTACAACTGTACCGTGACCACCTATATATTTTGTTAATGAATAAACTACTACAGCAGCACCATGTTCTAAAGGTTTGCAAATTACAGGGGCAGCTGTGTTGTCCATTATTAATGGTATATTGTATTTTTTACCAATATCAGAAACTTCTTTAATTGGAAAAACTCTCAAATAAGGATTTGGTAAGGTCTCACCATAAAAAGCTCTAGTTTTATCATCAACAGCTTTTTCAAAGTTTTTTGGGTCAGAAGGGTCTGCATATCTAACTTCAATACCAAGTTTACTTAATGTATGCGTGAATAACGAAATAGTACCTCCGTATAAATCCGTAGAGCTGACTATATTATCTCCGGCTTGTGCAACGTTTAAAATTGCAAAAGTTGATGCAGTTTGTCCAGATGCTACTGTTAAACAGGCTAATCCTCCTTCTAATGAAGCAACTCTTTTTTCAAGAGCATCATTTGTTGGATTCATTATTCTTGTATAAATATTTCCAAATTCCTTAAGAGCAAACAAATTCGCAGCATGTTCAGTACTATCAAATTGATACGATGTTGTTCTATAAATTGGAACTGCTACTGCTTTGGTTGTTGGATCACTTCTATAATCACCACCATGTATAGCTATAGTCTCAGGGTTTTGTCTTTTTGTACTCATCTTAATACTCCTTTTTTAGTACTTTTGCTTTATGCAAGGCGTACAATACAGTTCAAATGCGCCTACCGATAATGTGGGTAAAAAATCCTTTTTAGCAATAACTAGCCTGCAATAGGAACAAATCGGCTATATAGAAATATCATTTAAGCAAGATATTGCAAGGGAAATATAAAATTGACATTATATCTAATAATAGTATTAATCCTCGCACAATGACAAAATTTCTAAAAAGTGGTGATTTAAACAGTAACTGGTTTGAGATAGATGCTAAAAATGCTGTAGTTGGCAGATTAGCTTCTATTATTGCTATGATTGTTAGAGGAAAAAATAAAACAACTTTTACACCTCATATGGATGATGGTGATTTTGTTGTTGTTAAAAATGTTGAACAAGCAAAGTTCACAGGAAAGAAATTTAAAGATAAAAAATATTATAGACATACTGGTCATCCAGGTGGAATTAAAGAAATTACTCCTGAAAAGTTATTAGAAAAAAATAAACCTGGCGAGACATTAAAATTAGCTATTAAAAGAATGTTACCTGGGGGAGTTCTAGGAAGAAAACAGTTAACTAAAGTAAAAATTTATGCTGGTGAAGAACACCCTCATGCAGCACAAAACCCAAAACTTTTAGACCTAGGTAAATTAAACAGTAAAAATTTAATAAGAAATTAATATGGTAACAGCAGCTACACCAAATAAAGTATCTCCAAAAAAACCTAAAATTAAATTAGATTTTAAAGATAGTAAATACGCAACTGGTAGAAGAAAAAAATCTATTGCAAAAATTTGGGTGAAAAAAGGTACTGGCAAAATTTACGTTAATGGCAGAACTATGGATGAGTATTTCACTAGCGGAAGTCACAAAATGCAAATCACAAGACCATTTGAGATTATAAACCAAGCCACTGATTATGATGTAAGATGTAGCGTAGCAGGTGGTGGTCACACAGGTCAAGCTGGTGCAATGGTTCATGGTATCGCTAAAGCATTAATCTTATTTGATTCAGAGAATAGAGCAGTACTTAAGACAGAAAAGCTTAATACTAGAGACTCTAGATCGGTTGAAAGAAAAAAACCTGGTCGTAGAAAAGCAAGAAGAAGCTTCCAATTCTCGAAAAGATAATTCTTTTTTAACTCTAAACTGTTATAATAAAAAAATGCCTAAGCTTAATGTTTTAGTTGCTGGATCAACTGGTTATATTGGTGTTCAATTAATTAAATTATTAGTTAAACACAGCAATGTTAACATTAAATATCTTTGTGGTAATACGTCTGTTGGAAAAAATATCTCTAGTTATGAAAAATCATTAAGTTCAAAAAAATTACCTAAAATTATTAGATACAATAAAGAACTTTTAAAAAACATAGACCTTGTTTTTACAGCTCTACCTAATGGTGAAGCACAAGATATTTCAAATGATTTATTAAAACACAATATATTAATTGATTTAGCTGCAGACTTTAGACTTAATAAAGCATCAAATTATCTAAAATGGTACAAACAAAAACACAGATCAGTAAAAAATATTAAAAAATCAATTTATTCATTACCAGAAATCAATGGTGACAAATTAAAGAAATTTAATATTATTGGATGTCCTGGTTGCTACCCAACATCAATACTTTTACCACTTATTCCATTAGTTAAGAAAAATTTAATAAAAACAGATAATATTATTATAGATTCAAAATCTGGTTACTCTGGTGCTGGAAGAGGTGTGCATAAAAAATATAAGGATAAAAATCTTTATGAATCTTTAAGCGCTTATGGTGTGGGTTTCCATAGACATAACTCTGAAATTCAACAAGAAATCGAAAACTACACTAAAAAGAAATTTTCTTTTACATTCACACCCCATTTAACACCAATGTTTAGAGGGATACTTAGCACAATTTATCTAGACCTTAACAAAGGTGTGGGTATTAAAAATTTAGAAAACACTTTAAAGAGTCAATATTCAAAAAATAGATTCGTTAAAATTTTAAAAACAAATTCATTGTTAAGTACAAATGACGTAATTAACACAAATAATTGCTCTATAGTAATTTGTAAAACTAAGTATAAAAATAGAGTTATTATTTTATCTGTTATTGATAATTTGATTAAAGGTGGGGCAGGTCAAGCAATACAAAATATGAATATCAAATATGGTTTTAATGAAACAAAAGGATTAATTTGAAATACTTATTTTTATCTTTAATTGTATTTTTAACTTCGTGCTCATTAAATAACGAATCTACTTATTGGAATGAAGATCCTATTAAAAAGTCTAATGATGACAAAAAACTTTCTCAAATATTAAAAAAAACAGGTGATTACAAATCTATGACTTTTGATGAATTTAACCTCTTTCTTAAAGATTATTCAAAAAATGCAGAATACCCAGATATTAACCAATAGATGAAAAATATAATCAACATTGCTGTAGTTGGTCTAGGACAAGTTGGTATTTATTTGTTAAATGAACTTAATACTAAAAAAAAAGATATTGAACTTAAGACAGGAAAAAAGATTAACGTAGTAGCTGTTTCAGCAAGAAGCATTTCTAAAAAGAGAAGATTTAAAGTTAATAAGAAAATATTTTTTAAAAACCCATTAGAAATTTTTAATAAGACCAAAGTAGATATTTTATTTGAAGCTATAGGTTTGTCAGATGGGATTTCAAAAAAAGTTGTGGAAACTGCTTTAAAAAATAGAATACATGTAATCACTCCTAATAAAGCACTTATCTCTAAACATGGTGATTATTTAGGAAAATTAGCAGAGGATAATAATGTTAATTTAGAATTTGAAGCTTCTGTTGCTGGTGGTATTCCAATACTAAGAACCATTAAAGAAGGTCTTGCAACTAACAAAATTTCTAAAGTTTATGGAATTTTAAATGGTACTTCTAACTATATTCTTTCAGAAATGGAAAATTCTAATGATAGTTTTTCTAACGTATTAAAAAAAGCTCAAAAATTGGGATATGCTGAACCAGGTAACCCCAAATTAGATTTAAATGGTTTTGATGCATTTGCTAAGGTAAGAATTTTATCTGCTCTAGCCTTTAATACTAAAATTTCAAAATATAAATGCTTAATGGAAGGTATTGAAAAAATTGAATTAAAAGACATAGAAATTTCCAATCAATTAAATTTACGAATCAAACTCCTTGGCATTTCAGAACTAATTAATGGTCAACTTTTTGAAACTGTACACCCATGCTTAGTTAGTAAAAGTTCTTATATTGGTAACGTTGGTGGTGTTATGAATGCTGTTATTCTCGAAGGAAAACCTGTTGGTGAAAGTATATTGCAAGGGGAGGGAGCTGGCCCTGGACCTACTTCTTCATCTTTATTATCAGATTTACTTTCAATTTTAAGAGGTAATATTAAAAAGCCATTTGGCATTCCTGGCAATAAACGTAAATTAATTAAGTGTTACAACGTTGATAATTATGTGAATTCACTATATTTGAGATTTGAAGTTAAAGACAAACCAGGTGTTTTATCAACAATCACAAACCGACTAGCTAAGTATAAAATTTCAGTAAAAAGATTAATCCAAACTCCTGACAAAAAAAATAATAAAGCTACAATTGTTATTATTACTCATAAAACTAATGAACTTAATTCTAAGAACTGTCTTTCTGTTTTTAATAAAGACAAAAATATTCTAAGATACCCAACATTGATTAGAATTTATAATTAATGGAAATATATCTAAAACTTTTTGAGGTTTTATTTCCTGTCTTTTTTGTTGTTGGTATTGGTTATTATCTTGGCATAAATAATCCAAAATTAGATACATCTTTTATTACTACCTTTGCAGCAAATATTGGTACTCCAGCAATGATAATATATTCTTTAACATCAACTGGAATGTCTTTTGACATTTTTAAAAATTATTTTTGGTACTATTTGATAGCAATTTTTATTTTTACAATAGTAGGTATAGTTTTTTTATTTTTTTTAAGTACTAAAGATATTATTCGTGAGTTACCCCCTTTTGTTATGCCTAATACTGGTAATATGGGTTTACCAATATGTTTATTCGCTTACGGCACTCAAGGTTTAGGTATCGCTGCTGCAATTTCAGCCTTAATAGTGCTATGCCATTTTACTCTTGGAGTATTTCTTGCTGATAGAAAATTTGATTTAAGTGTAATTCTTAAAAACCCACCTTTTTATGCAATTATAATTTCAGTAATTTTTCTATACTTTAGAATAGAACTTCCTCTCTTTGTTGAAAATACAACTTTTCTGCTAATGTATGCTACTATTTTTTTAATATTAATGTCTTTAGGAATTGCTCTTACTCGTTTTAAGATTTTTTCATTCAAAAAAGCATTTATATCATCAATAGGAAGGGTAATACTTGGCCCAATAATTGGTTTTTCAATAATAAAATATTTTAACCTTTCAGGTTTTGCTGCTGGTGTTCTATTAATTCAATGCTCAATGCCCAGCGCTGTTTTAAATTATCTTGTCGCATCAATTTATTCACCAAAAAAGATTGTAGATAGTGTTGCTAGTACCATTGTTGTTTCAACAGTCATGTCTTTTTTTACTATTCCTGTTGTCGTATTCTTTGCTTTAAAATACTTTAATTAAACTGTATCTATTGGCTTATGAAAGCCATCATATTTAACCTTTTAGCCTGGGTAATGCTTCCAATCATGGATGGTTTTGCAAAATATTTAAGTGCCGATATGCCCGTTTTACAGATCACGTGGGCTAGATATTTTTTTACGGTCGCATTCACTCTTCCAATAATGTTCTTGTTTTATAATAAGCAGCTTGTTTGGACAGATAAGCCTAAGTTACAAATAATAAGAGGGTTAATACTACTTTCTGCTAATATTTGTTTTTTCTACGCAATATCTGTTATCTCTCTAGCTAAAGCTCTGACACTTGCTTTTGTAGCACCTTTAATTGTTACTGCATTTTCTCCTATATTTTTGGGTGAGAAGGTGGGTATAAGAAGGTGGACTGCTGTTATTATAGGATTTATAGGCTCTCTAGTGGTTATAAGACCAGGTTTTGTGGAGATTAACTTGGCCAGTCTAGCTGCATTAGGAACAGGTATAATGTATGGGTTCTATTTAATAATTACACGTAAATTGAGCACTTCAGATAACCCTTTATTAACTTTATTACTAACTGGATTAGTTGGGTTAATCGCCGTTTCAGGGTTAATGCCATTTGTATGGATTAATCCAACTCCTTCTCAATGGTCTATGATGGCCTCTATAGGCGTATTTGCCTGCATCGGGCACTTATTTCTTATATTATCACTTAAATATGCTGATGCCTCTAAATTAGCTCCATTTAGCTACTTTGAAATCATTACTAATATAATTATTGGTTATTACTTCTTTAGTGACTTTCCTGATAATTGGACTTTCTTAGGCTTATCCATTATTATTATGAGTGGAGTTTATATCTCTAGAAGAGAGTCTTATATTAAATCCAATTAATTAAGCATTACTTGTTTACTAAAACTTAATATTATAGATTAAGAGCATATGTTAAACTACTGTAATTATTAGTTTAAATATAATATTAAAAATTTTAAAAATTATAAATTAAATATAATAATATCTAAAAAATAGTTAAATTATAGTTACTAAAATTGGCTTAAAATAAATTAAAAGTATCATAAATCTATTTTTCTATCGTTAAAATAGTGAGAATTGGGTAATTTTAATTTTTATTAAATTAAAAATAGTTTTTAAGCTAGCTAAAATGGTGATTTAGTATTGATATTAAATACTTATTTCAATTAATAGGGTATTTTTGTTAAAATTAGATTATTTATGGAGTAGAATAGGGGGTTAAAAAAGCCTTTAAAATCCTCTTTTTTACTACTTCTATAATCGTTGCTATTGTTGACAAGTAGAGCAATGCAATATGAGAATATACTGTTTAAACGTCCATAGGATGGTCTATTTTAGCTAAAAGTCCATTTGCAGTACAACTGAAGGATGCATTAGAGTAATTAGACAAAAATATGGCTAAATAGCTAAAAAGTATTTAATACCAATGGTTTTTTAGGTTTTTTTGGGTTAAAAATACTATTTTATGAAGACTTTTTCTGATCTCAATAAACGTCGTTTTTGTTGAATTCCACCCTTTCCAGAGTATCCACCAAGACGTCCATCTGATCTGATGACTCGATGGCAGGGTATTTTAGGTGGATAGGGGTTTTTACCCACTGCATTAGCAACAGCCCTGAATGCCTTAGGTTTTCCAATAGCTTTAGCAACTTCCAAGTAGGTTTTAACTTTACCTTTGGGTATTTTCTTTAGGTAATTCCAAACTTTTAGCTGAAACTTAGTTCCCTTTAAGTTCATAGAGTTCAAACCCAGTGTTATTAGCTATTTTATCGTATAATTTCTTTGCATTTTCATTGGAAGAGTGGGTGATCCAACGAATTCCATCCCAATTATTGGCTTTAGATAATGATTTTAGGTGACTAATAAGTTTTTGAGCTATTTTTTGACCTCTAAATTCTGGCTCTACAAACAAATCATCTAAAAAACCAATATATTGGCCCTTAATCGGTCTTGGCATTGTTCTGTAATGGGCAATTCCAACGATTTTACCCTCTAATTCATAGCAAATAGCATTAACATCATGACTTTTATCATGAATCCATCCCCATAAAATGTCTAAAATCCCTGTATTCATTGGGACTTTGTAAAAATTAGCATAACTATTGTATAATTTAGCCCAATTTTCCTTATCTTTTTTCACTAATTTTCTAATCATTTGCTTTAAATAACAACTTTAAATTATTGATATCTATATACTAATTACCCAAATTTCCAAATCTTGCAGCCTTTTTACATTTTTCAATTTTTTTTATATATGGCTTATAATGTTCTTCGCAAACTTTTAATTTGGCTCTAAATTCATAAGTGGTTCCAATATATGTCGCGCTGTAGCGACAATGATCGAACCAAAAAGTATGGATAAGATAATAAGATACTCTTTTTTCATTGTCTTAAATTATAGCTATTGACATAAGAAATCACTTAATATATTACTAACGATAATTAATGGTTATCAATAGTAATAAGTATGAATGATATAATAACAGATATAAAAGCTTTACAGGAAGAAACATTATTAAATCTTCAAAACTCGAAAGCTAATAATACAGTTAGAGCTTATAAATCAGACTTCAATGATTTTGGGATTTTTTGTGCTCAGAATGGATTTAAATCCCTTCCATCAGACCCTAAAATAGTTTCTTTGTATTTAACTCATTTATCAACTAAAGACGCCAAAATGAGCACTTTAAAGCGTAGGTTGGTATCAATAGGTGTGATCCATAAGTTAAAAGGGTATTATTTAGATACAAAACATCCCTCAATTATTGAAAATATTATGGGCATTAAAAGAAGAAAAGGTAGCATTCAAAAAGCTAAAAAACCTATATTAATCAACAGTTTAAAATTAATAATTGATGCTATAGATCATCAAAATAAGCAAGAAATTAAAAAATTTAGAGATAGATCTATAATATTAATTGGTTTTTCAGGTGGATTTCGTAGAAACGAGATAGTTTCATTAGACCATGATGACTTAGACTTTGTTCCTGAAGGTCTTAAAATCAATCTTAGAAGGTCTAAAACAGATCAATTTGGAGAAGGTTTAACAAAAGCTCTACCCTACTTTGATAATGCTAAATATTGCCCCGTAGTATCATTAAAAAGATGGATAGAGATTTCTAAAATAACATCAAGTGCATTGTTTAGGAGATTTTCTAAAGGATCTAAATTATCAGAAAATAGATTAACAGATCAAACTGTAGCATTACTTATTAAAAAGTATTTAAACTTAGCAGGTATAGATAGCAAAAATTTCTCTGGTCATAGTTTAAGATCTGGATTTGCAACGTCAGCAGCTGAATCTGGTGCTGAGGAAAGAAGTATTATGGCAATGACAGGTCATAAATCAACAGAAATGGTTCGAAGATATATCAAAGAAGCTAATTTATTTAAAAATAATGCATTAAATAAAATTAAAATCTAAAAATTAGCCCAAACTTTTTTATTAATTTTAATTTGTTCTTTGTTGGATAATAATTGGTATTTTCTATGATGTCTGTCAGAAATTAAAACATCAGATATGGGTTCATTGCAATATGTCATGCTTTTTTCCATATTATCTAAATTATATTTTTTGCCAGATGAATTTATAATAAATATTTTATACCCCTTATTAGTAAAAAAGTTAGTCATGCTGTTTTTCCCACATTCAGATTTGACAGCATCCATTTTATTTAAGTATTTTTTACCTTTTATAAAATCTAAAAAATCTTTTTGTTTAAGAACAAATGATGGTCCTCTAACATGTGGATTTGGAAATTTTTGAAAATATTTTTTTAAATTAAAATATTGCTTAATATATGAATAAACTTTCCAAAATTTTTTAAATTTTAGACTAGAAAATATACTTTCATTAGACCCAGAGAAACCCATGAATGAATTATCTGAAAATGAATTATTAATAATTTTAAGCCAATTTTTTTTTTCAAAACGACAATGACTAATCAAAAAAAGAACAATATAATCTTTGTAATTTTGAACAGCTCTTTCCATAGTTTTAAACTCATAATCATTTTCATTTATAGGATCAATAAATTCTTTATAAGTAATATCTGAGGCAATTGACTTGCATAACTTTAATTTTTCTTCATCAAGTAATTTAAAACAAATTAAAAGCTCGTGTGGATAACCAGAAGAATTTTTTTTGTAACTATCTATAAAAGATTTAAATCTATCAATTTCATCAAATTTAGAAAAGACATAAACAACTAAAAACTTATTAATTTGTTCCATAAAAATAGTAATTTAATTAGACCCGTTATGATCAAGGTTTATATTTTTTTTTAAGTGATTTGAACAACGATAAAGCACTTTCTATAACTTCATCTGTATTAAAATATTTATATTTAGCCAATCTTCCTTCAAAGAATATATTTTTATTCATTTCTTTTAAAATTAACTTTTTATATTTTTCAAAAAGTTTAACATTTCTTTTATTAGATATAGGATAATAAGGATCACCTTTTTTTGTTGGAAATTCTTTGGAAATAACAGTGTACTTAGATTTCTGTTTAGTAACATGCTTTATTTCAACAGAGCGAGTGTACTTAAAATCATTTGGATAATTGTATTGAACACTTTCTTGAATTTTATTTTTTTTATGATTTTGAAATTTAAAAATTAAAGATCTCCAATCTAATTTACCATGAATAAAATTAAAATATCTATCTGGTTCTCCTGTATAAATCATAAAATGATTAAATCTTATTTCATTTCTTAATTTAAAGAAATCGGTATTAAATTTAATCTTTATCTTTTTATTATTTGTCATGCGTTTAAACATTTCTGTAAAACCTTTTTTTGGCATGAATCTAAGCTTTTCTCGCACATAATAAGGGTCCCTATTAAATCTTATAGGCAATCTACCTGCGAGTTCTTTTGACAAATATTTAGGATGAATATCCCACTGTTTAATTGTGTAGTTTTTGTAAAATTTTTCGTAAATTTCTTTACCTAATTTAGATAAAACAAATTCTTCAAAATTTTTTGGATTTTTGATTTTTACTCTCTTTTTATTCAAAAAGTTTATAATATCATTTTTAGATTTAAACTTTCTTTTAAAAAACATTTCTAAAGTATCTTGGTTTATTGGCATGGGATATAACTGTTTATCTACTGATGATTTAACGATATATTCACCAGGCAACCATTTAGTAAACTCAGATAAATATTGCATTGTTTTTTTATTTTTGAATCTAAGATAATGAGGTCCGTATTTGTGATACAATAAGCCTTTTGAATTATATTCATCATAACAGTTTCCACCTATATGACTTCTTTTCTCAATAATTAAACAATTTAGTTTAAGCTGTGAAGAAATTCTTTCAGCAAGAACACATCCTACAGGTCCTGCACCAACAATAATTACATCTGATTCAATCATATTATTAATATGTATATATTATTATAATTAAAACACTCAATACATTAATTTAAGAATATTCAATTTAGTAATATTGGTATAAATATAAAGTATGAATGAAGACGTAACAATTATTATTTTAACACACAAAAGTAAGAAACTTGTTTTAGATTATATTAAAAACTTGTACCAAAAATTTAAAATTATAATAATTGACAATTCAAATGACCTTAATTTAAAGTCAATAATTACAAAAAGCTATCCTGGTATTGATATCCATTTGATACCTAACAACGGATATGGAAATCAAATTAATTATGGAAGTAAATTAGTTACAACTGAGTATTTTTTAATTAGTAACCCTGATCTTACAGGAATTGATGAATTGTCTATATTTAACTTTGTAAAAGCAGCCAAACATTTAAATAATAAATTTTCCACTTTAGGCCCTAGGTTTTTAAACACAAATCCCAAATCTCACAAACAAAGTATTAATAATGGAACAATAACTGAAATGAAATTTATTAGTGGAGCTTGCATGTTCTTTAATAAAAATAATTTTGATAATTTGAATGGATTTGATGAAAATATCTTTTTATATTTTGAGGAAAATGACTTTTGTTTAAGATCCTTTAAAATCAATAAAAATTATCAAATTAATAATGTTCTTGTTGAACACGACGTAGGTACTTCAGTTGAAATTAAAAATAACCAAGAAAAAATAGATCAAATCAATTTTAGAACTTGGCATTTTATTTGGTCAAAATTTTATTATTTTAAAAAACATTATGGATTTTTTTTTGCCCTTATTTACTTTGTTCCAATTTTCATTAGAATTAATTATCGTGTAATTTTGTACAAATTAAAAAATGATAAAATTAATTATGATAAGTATAAAGCTCGAAGATCAGGTTTGTATGCTTCAATTTTAAATCAGAAATCTTCAAAAAGAATTTAATATAGTCACTTAATATTTAGCTTTTCCAGTATTCATATAAGCCTTTGTTTAATTCATATTCAGGCCATACATATCTTTCTCTGTTAGGCTGTTTTTTTGCCCATTCCCACATTTTTCCGACACCCTCTTCGAGGTTAACTTTATGTTCAAAACCCAAGAGTTCTATTGATTTATCCCATGTTGCCCACGCGTATTTACTTTCGTGCCTTGGCTCCAAATAAACCGGTTTAATATTTTGGCCTGTTACATTAATTAAGATGTTACAAGCTTCACTTATAGAATATTCTTTAGTACCGCCTAAGTTTATGATTTCACCCTTGCAATTGTCATTTTGAGATGCATTCCAAAAGGGTATGACTGAATCATCAACGTAACTAAATGCTCTCACTTGGGATCCATCTCCAAAAATTGTAGGACTTTCTTTATTTAGAATTTGATACATCCAAATACCTAATACATTTCTATATTTATCCCAAATATTTTGATTAATACCATAAAAATTGTGTGGTCTAATTATAGTGTAATTTAATCCATGTTGATCTGAAGCAATTTTTAAATCCATTTCTACAGCATACTTTGCAATACCATAAGGGTCTATTGGAGCCTGCAAAAGATCCTCGTGAAACGGAGGTTCGTACTTTTCTCCATAAACTGCCATAGAGCTAGCAAAAATAAATCTTTTTATACTAAATTCAATAGAACAAGTTATTAAATTTGAAGAAGCGATAACATTATTTTCATAATTGAACTTTCTTATGAAAGGACTCAATCCTTCTGCTGCATAAGCAGCAAAATGATAAATAATTTCAATATTTTCTTTTTTAAAAACTTCTTTGAGTTTTTCTAAATTCGTTAGATTAAATTTATAAAATTTTACTTTTGGATTGATATTTTCAGTAAAACCTCCACTTAAATCATCAATACCAACAACTTCATAATTAGTATTATTAATAACCCAGTCAGAAAGTCTTGACCCCAATAATCCAGCAACACCAGTGATTAAAATTTTACTCATTCAATATCTAGATTTAAATATTAATATGTATAACATAACAATCTTAACTTTAAAGAGATTAATATAATAATTTATATTCTTTTTTGGATTTTTTAATGGTCCATTATATCTGTTAAAAATAAGTTTTTTGTTATTATCAAGACCAGACTTTAAATAAAATTTTTCAAAAAAATTAATAGTAAGACCCCATTTTTTTAAAAAAATTTTATTTCCCTTACTACCAAGATAAGTAAATAAAGATTTTTTTTTTTTTCTGGTAGTAATAGATCCAAAATGATATACAAGACTTTTCCCCATACCTTTAAAAATTCTAATATCAGATTTCCATAATTTCATTGCAAAATCAGTATCATCTCCTCCAGTTGGAGAAAATTCTTCACTCCATCCCCCTACTTTTTTCCAAATTGTTTTATGTATTAAGCCTGGGCATTTTGTAGTTCCTTGAAAATTAAAAGTTTTAATATTTTCCAAATTCTTTAATAATTTTGATTCATCAAAAGTCTCCGTTGTTTCTCCTGCATCAAATTGAACTTGACCAGCTCCAACCATAGTTGATGATAGATAGTAATTTTTATGACTCATTAAATTTATTTCTGTTACCAAAACTTCATCCCAACCAGGACAATAATAAAAATCATCATGTGAGATTAAAATATAGTCAAATTTTGCTAATGCAGAGGATTTATTAAGCGCTTTAGGCATTCCAATATTTTCATTGCTAAAAGTGTATTCTAAATTTTTTTCTTTAACATACTCTAGCGATCCATCTGTACCTTCATTAATGTGAACAATTATTTGATGAGAGTATTTAGAGTTTTTTTTTAAGCTATCGATACAAGTTTTTAAATATTCTAGGTTATTGAAAGATGGTATTAGTATAGAAAACATTAATTTTTACTTACAAGGTCTTTAATATAATTTTTAATATCCTTTTTTGCTGTAAAGTCTAGTATTTTTTTAGCATTATTGTTTGATATAATTGATCCAAATCTATCACCAGGTCTAGGTTTTAGAAATTTGAATTTAGAGCCAAACATTTTTGCAATTTCTAATATCGAGTATGTTTTTCTTGTACAAAGCATATATTCTTTTTGTTTACCTTTAGTCCAAGCTAGATAACAACCACGCACAATGTCATACACATGAGTAAAGTCTCTTCTTTGTGCACCTGGTCGAACAATAGTTAAAGGCTTTCTTTTTTTATATTGTGACTCGAAAATTCCAATTATAGCAGACATTGGACCATTCATTATTTGGTTTGGGCCATAGACATTATAGAAAAAAACTAGCTCATATTTTAAACCAAACCACTGACTATAATTCTTAATTAATTCTATATTTTTTGTTTTAGACCATGCGTATGGTGATTGATTTTGATCTTTACCATTATTGCCTAATGCACATGATGTTGCAGAATAAATAATCTTAATCTTATTATCTTTTGCAAAATTAATAACCTCAAAAGAATTATTAATGTTGTTATTTAAGCATTCTTTTGTATTTAGAAAACTTTGATAAATTCTTGAAAATTCACCAAAATGAAAAATAACTTT
>JACLAB010016404.1_pt1 | contig 24720 bp, 35 predicted proteins | sample 8027921 | NCBI WGS metagenome assembly JACLAB01 (sample SAMN15725117, study PRJNA655200) | protist metagenome | isolation source: fluorescence activated cell sorting (FACS) single amplified genomes of... | place: USA: West Boothbay Harbor, Gulf of Maine | collected 2000-07-19
AATGCTAGTATTGCAATGAGCCAATCGAAGGAACAGCGAGAGGCAGGAGAATCAAAAGTATATTTAGGTAACGGACGTGTAGTGTACACTGAAGGAGCCGTGACCGTAGCGGAACGGGAAGATGCCGATGCTCCAGCAGCAGCGGTTGAGGCAGCACTGCCCTTTTGATAAAGACCCGATTCTACGCTACATAATAGAGAAACTATATTGATAGTGTATTTTCATTAGTATTCCTTATGAATGGAGGGTGTGACAGCTCCCATTCTTTTTCAGGACAATCCTGATACACCATGAAACATAACATTAATTTGTTAGTTTCTCGTTATTATGATATGGAAGGGGGCTTGTGCGAGCAATGCCCCTTTTTTTATTGGTATTGATATTTTGGTCGTAACTACCTAGATTTTATCATTTAACTAACAAAATGCGTATGTACTACGATTATTTTAGCATTAAAGAATTCTTGGTGGATAGGGTTATGGTGGATGTTCCTATTCATGTAGTTGACAAGATAGAGAAACACCACAAGCCCATAATTAACCAGATACGACACAAGATAGGTCAACCCATACAAGTATCCCAGAACAGTGGGTATCGCTCGAAAGATTGGGAATTGTCGCACGGCAGAAACGGAACATCAGAACATACCTTTACTGGGTTAGGAGCCGTTGATTACACGTGCGCTAACATAGAGCTGTTATTAGAAGAGCTTAGAGCGTCTGACTATAAACGTATCTGTTATTATCCTGACCAGAAGTTTATACACTGCGACCATAAAGGTGACAGGTACCACGAATTTGAAGTAGATGAGGACGGAAAATGGCAATACAAGGGCGAAAGAAAATAAAAGCGGTTACTATAGATAACCGTAGCGTGCCTCAAGGTAAATTACAGACCGTTAAAGAAACTAAAGCACCTAAGGTAATACGCAGAAAAAAGGTATTGAGTAGGGAGCGTATCGTTCCTATCATTGATTTCACTGTATATTTAATTAACAAAAGAGCCGTAACTATGACTTGGACTTGGTTAAAATCCCGACTAAAAGAACCCTCAACGTATCAAGGTGTAACCGCCATAGCTGGAGCTATTGGCGTGAGCGTACAGCCTGAGATGTACGAATCTATAGCAGCACTAATGCTAGCCATCATTGGTGTTATTCAGACTATCAAGAAGGAGAAGCCTGAACCAGAGGCAAAATGACCCTTGAAGAAATTAAAGATACAGTCAAGGGTAGTCCTTACTCCATGGTGGACTTCTCAAAGCACGTTGCCATCTACATGGGCGTGGACTGGTCAAACAAGTTCAAGGAACGAATCTATCAGCTTCTCTCACCAAAGGGACATGGTAAGCCCTCCGAAGACGAACTATCAGCCATGGTGTTCTGGTGTGAGGTACAGAACGACCCACACTGGTACGCACACAGATACTACCGTTCTAAAGACCTACCCAAAAAATATCTCTTGCTAAGAGATTGGCTTACTGGTCGAAGAAGCTACAATCGCCTACAGGCTAAAAAAATGCTTGACTATATATCTCGACTTCTGTAGATTGTGGATAACACATTAACAGAGGGCATCTCGCTTAATCGTGGGTTGCCCTTTTTTTGTTGTGTGTAGGTAAACTATAAGTGTACTACGACACAAATGAATAAGGCAAAACTTGTTGGTATGATATGTAAAGAGCGGTTGCAAACGCTTGAGGAGAATCCACCCAATTTTTGGAATAAAGAAAGTCCTCACACCTTATTCAATAAGTCAAGTATCTTGCGCAAAAAACTTGACTAAAATCTGCACAACAAAAACCCTTAAATCTGCACAATGAAAACACCAATACAGAAACTGATTGAAGAGCTAGAAATGATGAGAGATGAAAGCGATGGACATACTGCGGAAGTACACGCTTATACAAAAGCCATTGAAGTAGCGGAAGCCTTCATTAAAGATGAGACAGATGCCATGCAAGAAAAGTATGCACAAGGATGGGCTGATGCTTTTGAGTCTTATTTCTTTAAACGATTTAAGAAGAATCTGGGAACGTCTCCCGAAATATAGCAAAATCACTAGTTGTTATAAATAACAACAAGATATATAATATGTTGTCAAATTTAACAACACAAATCAATAACAAAATGACCATAAAAAACATTATCATTGACCGAGTATGCCAAGACACAGGAGTCACTAAAAATCTCTTGATGTCTAAGAGGCGCAACCAATTTATCGTAGATGCCAAGCAAATTGTAGTGTTCGCACTGAGCGAGCTTGGATTTACGCAAAAATTTATTGCGAAACAGTTAAAATACCGAGACCACACCACTGTGAACCACCTAATAAACCGAAGATGCTTTAATTCGCACGAGAATCGCCTTAGAGCGAGTCTAGTAGTAAAGTCATACTTGGATATGGCTTTGTTTGAGAACGCTCGTCTGAGAGCAAATATGGAAGTAAAAATTTCTGAGGCGGAGTAAATTATGACGATAGTAGCATATTTAGCGTCCATTGCAACTTTTGCGTATGTCGGCTACATGTTCGGGGCGAGTATGCGACAAATAGAAGCCTCCGAACTGTCAAAGTCAGAGGCTTACAAGGAAGGATACGTTAAAGGGTATTCAGATTGTTGGGCTACTAAAGAAGCAGACAAGAAGTATTATGATGATTTCCCACCAATGGGCGCTAACTAATAGTCATAACCATTGGTCATTACGATGACTTTTGGTTTCATAAACAAATATACCCGACCCAGTATAATCTACCAGAGTCGGGCACGTTTTATATCCGTAAGGGTATAGCCTAATTATTTTTTAGCACCCTTTCGTTTAGGCATAGCCATTCTCCCGTTCTGGGCGTTTGGCTTTTTCTTTTTGTTTGGGTCAGACTTCTTCGACTTGTTCTGGTACATCATCTTGTTGATTTTCCATTGCGTTTTTGTACCCTTGAATCAAGAATACGGTTTCGTTTAATTGTATTTCGAGTTTGGCTTTAAAGGATTCTAACTCTTTTAGTCGTTCTTCGTTCATATGTGTTTGCTCGCTTTATGTTAATGGTTATACCCAAATATAACTACCAAGCCAATCCTTTCAAAGTCGCAGGATTCTTTTGCTCTTCAATCTGCGCTAATAGACTAGCTTCCATTGCTTCTACGTCTAAAGTAGCTTGTACCCATCCGATAACCATTTCCTCTGTTAAGTCCTCGAAAGGTACATACCCCTCAGAAGTTGCGTCAGGCTGAAACGAACAAGAACCGTATCTACGAGCGTTATATTCGCCCTCAGAGAGCGTACAATCCCAATGTGCGGTAACTACGCCTTTGTCAGAGTCGTTAGTGTATTCTAGTGTGTTAATTTTCCAGTTCATATTGATGATATTATAAAGGCTAAGAGTTGATTGTATCGGACACCAAGACGAGTTTGTTCTTCCCCATCTTCGTTAGTCCAAGTTGATTTGATAAACCAGTGTCTCTCCAGTTAGTTCTTCAACCATCCTTGCTAGCTTGAGCATATCAACATTAATCTTTTTACCATTCTTTTCAGAGTAATAAGACCAAGCCATATCCTCAGAAGCACCATCAGGTATTAAAGAAAAGTTGTGAGGGGATAATGTGGTTGTGTTACCAGCTTCATCACGAACCTTTAACTCACTAGAGCTAGAAACGTCTTGTGCAAATAAATGGACGCTATCTGTTACAGTGCTTGGTGTAGCCTCTGTATTTTTAATTACGATATTTCCATTTTGGTCGATTCTCATGCGCTCAACAGCACCGCCACTAGCATTGTATTTAGCAGTACCAAACGACAATGAACCAGAGGGTAGAGTACCATTGGCTTGCTCATTTAAACTCTTAATAAAGGCAGTTGAATATGGGGAGTTACCACTAGTGTCTTTAGCAAATATTTCTATGGTTCCGATTGCATCGTCTAAATCCCAATCGTTACCTTGAGTAGTGTTACTGATTCTCAATACTGGAGCATCAGCGCCAGCATCTCCACCTGAGTTACCCGAAGCTACATCAAGGGTAGTTGCAGGCGTAACACCAATCCCTAAACCCGTTGAATTTATTCGTGCTATTTCACTATTTGCTATTTCAAAAATAGTATCAGTAGTGGCATCAAGTATGATGTCCATACCAGTATTTACAGTATCAATTTCAAAATTAGTGCCTTGTGTTATTTCAGTAGATTTTCCCGTGCTTGTATCCTGAAGTCTTAATGTAGCTATTCCTGCTCGTTCTATTTCTAAACCACTTCCACTAGAAAACGAAGGCGAGCAACCAATCCCCACGTTACCGCTTGAGTCGATGCGCATCTTTTCGTTATCATTTACATCAAATCGTAAATCGTGGTTTGTAAGAGTGCCAACAACGGCTAATCCATTTTGCGCTTGTAAGTATAAAGTAGTTGTTCCTGTACTGTCTTGTATTCTTACATCTGAAGAACTTGAACCATCTTTTATGTGTAAATTAGCAATGGGCGAAACCCCAATCCCGACATTTCCACCCGTACCCAAGTAAAGACTTGAGCCATTGCCCGAACCGTCTGTGATTTCTTTATACGCACCTAAAGCGTCATTATCGCTCGTCTTTAGAAGTGAATCGTATGTGTCTTTTAATTGTTGTCCTACTAGTGATGCCATAATTTAGTGCTTGTCAAAATAAAGGGTTGATTGGTTCCAAACTTGATTAGAGCGTGATAACACACCCCATCGTATATGCGATATATAGGTTAATAATGTCAATCTAGTATATCTATTAAAAGGAATTTAGCCGTTCTTTCTGCGCCTTCATTAGACGAACCCTTTAAACGAACTTTGTTTACATCTTTGAACACATCGGCAGGTAGTGAATGCTTACCAGTTGCTACTGATACCGAATATTTATTGCCAAACGTATCGTATATATCAAACCACGTTCCATCAATTTCGGCTTGTACGTCAAATGATGTGTTCGTGTACGTTCCTTCTAGGATTAAAGAGCCGATTTCAAATTGGTCTCCACTACGTTGAAAATCTACGCTAGATGACGTTGCTGCTCCAGATGCTATTGTTACCGATTCTAGTTTTGCCATAGATTAATTTAATTTGAGTTCCAAATTAGCTAGTTTTGTTGGTCGTTTTCAATACGAAGTTTGTAGTTTTGTATGATTTGCTGAATCATAGCGTGTGCTTCGTAGTTGACGTTGAGCTTTCGTAAATCGTTTTGTATCGCTTCTAATAGTTCTATTGGTGTCATGTTATGATATTAGTTCTGGGTTTAAGTATTTTTCTCCATTAGCTAATATAACCGCATCGGATAATCTTGTGAAAACTCCCGAAGGATTTATTTCCGTTACAGATTGAAATTCTTGTGTAATAATGTTAGTAGCATCACATACCGCTAAAGAGCCATTTATTTCAGCCACTTGAAACCTTATTTTATCGGCATCGCCTACCTCAGATATATATACATATACCGCAACTCTACCAAATCGGCTTCCTCTGCCACCCGAAGGATTGTTAAACGCTAATTGGTCGACTCTATTATTAAAAGAGCTTAGAACGCTTATTTCAAAACCATTTCCCGAATCAGCATCTCCATTGCAATACTCTGGACTCATATTTATTACGGCTGTTGTAGATGAGTCAGTATAATTTGTGAATGTTGAACCATTATCTGTACTTACATCGAGTAATATCTCTAATTCGCCAGATGTTGTAATATCGTAATCAAAATAAAACTTAACCATAGTCTTATCATTTATCGATATTTCTGTTGCAGTCCAATCTCCACCTCCAAATCCACTTTGATTTGATGTAGTAACCGCAGTGCTTGATGAGGCAGATGGATAAGTAGTGCCAACCGATTTTACGCTAAGATTACCCGAAGTTAAATCGAAGGTATCGAAGTTTATTTTAGCAATACCATTTGCGCTATTTATTTCTATAAAGTTAGAAGTTTCTTCACCTACCCTAAACACATAACCGTTACTTTCAAGGGATTCAACATCGGTTAAATATCCAAAGTAATTTTCAGCATCAAAGAACAATCCATCCAAAGATAAATCTCCACTATAAGAAACCGAACTTGTAAGTGTTGAGCTTGTTTTTGCAATACTATCAGCTATTTGAATAAAGCTAGTATTTAAATCGAAAGTATCAACCTTAATTTCAAAATCGTCATTCGAAGTATTAAATGATAGGAAGTTATCATTATCCCCAATCTTAAAAATATTGCTAGATAATTGAGCGCCTACCGTTGAACCATTTTTAAAGAATATTCCGCTATCTGTTACTAATACGTGTTGTTCAGCGTTTTTACCTGCAAAGAATCCAAAGGTTTCAGAACTCAATCCCGAATAGCCGTTCAAATCTCCAAAAGCCACCCTAGTATTTCCAACTGCTTGTAAGTCAGCAAATGAATTTACTTCGGTCTGTAATCGCATTATAAGATTATCTTCTGACCTATCTACGTTACGATACATTATCGCTTGTCTATCCGCATCGGTAGTATTACCATAAGCAACAATCAAATCACCCGTAACTAAATCGGTTAGATTCCCCGAAGTGATAGAAACTTCTATATCATTACCTACTACACCAATAACACCACCACGAACCGACTTTACAATAGAACCAGTTCCACCACTTTCTAAGTCGTTATTTATATCAGTAACCTGACAGATAAACAAGTCATTTACTTTGAATGAATTACCTGCCGTACCCGTTACGTTTTCAACCGTGATAGTGTCATTATCAGAATCAACGCTTACTACCCTACCTTGTGCAATACTTAATATCTCGCTACCGCCTATCGTGCTAATCTGCTTCGCTATAAACTCAAATACTCGTAACGCTCCACGTACTCTTAACTCTTGTAATTCTGCCGAACCATCTGCTTGTATCTGCCAATTAGTTCCCGACCACCCAGTGGCGTAGCCATCATCTTGTAAATTGGATTGTGTAGTTAAATCGCCCTCTAGTGTAGTATTACCCGTTACATCTAGCGTAGTACCCACTGTCAAGGATTCTCCTACGTCTAGCTGGTCAGTAATATATACGTTACTAGCAATGTTTAGTGCGCCATTGATATAATAATCAGACGTGTTCCATACCTCAGTGTTGTTGGTATCGTCCCAAACTAGGTCAGCTTGAGCGTCTATTTCGTTGGTTCGTAAAACACCAGTCAGTGTAAGGTCATCAAATTGAACATCATCACTCGTACCTAACCCCAAACTTGTTCTAGCAGTGTTACCTGACTCTGCTACAAAGTTACTTCCGTTACCAACAATAAAGTTTCCGTCTGTAGGTGTTAGACCAGCTATGTCATCTAACTGTGGGTCTTGTGCCTGTGCGCCTAAACTCGTTAGTGCTGTAGCCCCAGACTCAGCTACCCAATTCGTTCCGTTCCCTACGATGAAGTTATCATCCGATGGGGTGAGTCCAGCTATGTCGGCTAGTCCAGCGTCATAGTCTTGATACTCGTTTTCATCAATGGGGGTGACCCTAATAAATATCTGACCATTACTATGGGCGTGTATGACATACGCTATGGGTAATGACACGTGACCATTAGCCTGAGATGGCTCTGTGTTTTGCAATGCTCCAGCAGTAGTGGCTGACGCATAAAGAATGTCACCATCACTAAATGAAGACGTATTTATCTTCTTTAACTTACCAAATGTTATAATTTTACCATCAGTACTATTGGCTATATTTTCAGCAGCCACACCCATTATTCTTTTTGCTGTAACCGTTCCATCCGCTATCATTTTAGTGATAAGGATACGACCTGAATTACCAACTGTGCCTGAAGCGTAAACTACCTCGCCCTTATTTATTTGAGAGCCTGTATTATTTCTAACGTGAATTTCTGTTTTTTGACCTAACTCAATGGTTTGTCCATTAGTAACAAGGCTCACCGTTTCTTCGTCTGAGTTCCAATACATTTCGCCTTGCACTTCGTTACCAGTATCTGAGTACGTGGTATCAAAGATGGCGGTGTCTAGGGTAATGTGCGTAAACGGAGCAGTGGTCGGTACATTATCAAAGTCTTCACGCAACAATGGAAACCCACCTTGTGTAGCTCCGTCATGAACGACTACAGTATCTTTGGTTAAGTCAACCGTAAGTTCTGCTACAGCACCAGTAAACGTGCTGTGTTCTACGGTTGTACCACGTCTGCGTTTTACTTCCGTTGCCATATACGTTATACGCTAGGTGCTTCCAGATACGCTGGAATACTGGTTAATATTTCCTGCCCTATAAGAGTTATACTAGACGAACCTCTACCTATTTGGTTGGTATATGCGGTTCTGTACGTTGCAGCGTCAGGCACTACCTTAACCCAGTTAGTGTCGTCAAAAGATACTTCTATGTAGCTATCACCGTCTGTAACGAGAGCATCTACTAAGTCTGTAAGGAGCGCCCCTATGGTACTAGACGTTTGACTACCACCAAATAACGTTCTCTTTGCGGTAGAGTCCAGAAGTTTACCCCAATCTAGGTTAACGGTAATTCTAAATCCACGAAGATTGTGCCTCAAGCTACCATCTATAGCCTCATCAAAGGCTGAGCCATAATTAACCTGACCAAGTTCCGATACAGCACTGTTTATGATAAACTCATACTTCCAATCGTTAGCTGTATCATAATCCTTCTGTCGTATATAGATATTAGTAATTTTAGATGATAGAGCCATAATCTAATTGTACGGTTACTGATTCTGTTATGAGCCTATAGTCTCTGGCTTCGGTGACGGACTCGGTAATGAATCGCCAATCTTCAAAGTCTATTATAATGTCCACGTCACCCTCAGTGCTTCTAAATACTAGCTTAGGAATAAACAGACCATGCTGATTAGCGTATTGAACTCTATGTTCGAATCCATCGTCTAAAACTACACGAAATACATTATCAGTATCAATACCGATATATATGAACTCTGCACCATTGATTAGGTCGGTGGCTATGTTGTTACAGACCGAGCGATATACATCTGGAGTTGTACACAGCTGATAGGAAAGCTCGGCTTTGCGCCTTATACCTCTGACATTGCTCCGTAACGTCCCATCTATTGCTTCATCGAAGGTTGACCCCCAATATTGGAGTTCATCGCTCTCCGTGTAATTTTGGATGGTTAGCGTCTGTGTACCGCCCGAATCAGTGATGACTACTATGTCGGTTAACTTAGCCAATAATATACCCTTCGCCCTTTATCGTGTCGGACTCTAGGTCATACTCCAAATAGGATGGGCGTACTTTTTTGCTGTTAATAGTAGGATGTATATCCGAATCAAACTGAATGAATTGATAGGGCTTTAGTGTGCTTATACCAAATATCTCGAAGTCAACAGAATACGAAGACGTGATACCCAAGCTCTTTTTATAAGAGTCACGAGCGTCATCGGATATATCGTCCATATCGGATTGAGACAAGGCACTAGCCCCTGTCGTTGCTAATTCCCACTTTTGAGGCGATTCAGTTGTGTCAAAAAATACCGTATGCATATCAGGCACAGAATAATTAATGTCTATGTCTTGCGCTCCAGTTGCATCAATAACTTCGGTGGTGGACGTGCTTATTTGAGCGCCATCAATATTATCCTGAATAGCAAAGACGCTATCAAAATTTCTAATGTGTCTTTCGTTAAAGGATACCCCAAAAGACTTCAAGTCTGAGGAGCCTATTTGTGCATAATAATCAGAGTCGGATGTGCTATTAAAGTTTCTACGCACGTAAAAAGAGTATCCCATCATGGCTCCTACAACAGCGCCTTCAACAATAGATAACTTCAGAACAACGTCTTGACCTTCAGCGTATGTGTTCACGTACTGACTATCAAAGATTAAGTAGCGAGTAGTGGTCGGTGTAGGTATTGACGTAATATTAGACTTGGTAACGCTAGAAAAGTGCCCTAATATTTTAAGTGTAGGGCTTGACCCTTGCGCTTCTAAGAACGCAGTAATTACATCGGTTGAAACGATTAGTCCGTCATCTGCGTTTGTTTCACCGCTTGTCTCGTAGCTAGAAATGTCATAATTCGTGACTTGAACATCATATCTTAATGCTGCCTGCGCCTTAATACTTACCTTTCTAGCTTGCCAGTCATACTCACAAGAAGATTTAGTGGCTATAAAATAATCAGTGCCTGATGGAGTAGTAACTTGAATCTGTATTGTATCGCTTAACGAGAGAGCATTTATATATGTAAACAGACTATTTCCGTTACCTAACTCATCAAATATCGTGATGGATATTTCAGATATGTTCACCCTAAATTCGGACAGGTCATTAACATCATCTTGCACGTCAAAGTCCTGAGATATTTTAGGCATATTAGCTAACTTCATCGTAGTGGTAACGTCACTAGTATGGGTCATACTTACCTGAGATGAGAACGTCCCAAACTGTCTAGTTACGTTTCCTGTATTTACCGTTAACGTTGGCATTATACCCTAACCTGTTTGTTACCTATCTCTCTTCCTCCTTTACCAACAGCTACAGCTAGACCAGCCCTATCTATTTTTACATCAATAGTTGGAGGTGCTTGTCCTGAGGTTGCTGCATTTGGCAGAAAACTAATACTTTGCATTGGTTGAGAGACATCAGATGATGATATTGGTGATATTCCACTTGTGCCACCACCAGCTACACCACCACCAGAGCCTATTTTTGTTTTCTTTATTTGTTGTATTTGACGAGCAACCTGAGCAACTATTGTTGCTGAAGCTGTTAATTTACCAACAAATCCAAGAGTAGGGTCTGCTAAAACGCTTATAACAGCAGCTGCTCCGTCTATCGAAGCCATAGCTAATCTAAATTCTTTAGACGCTCCAAATATCTCTCCTAATTGACCAGATATACCAGCTAATTGAGATATATTAGAAAAAGCCAATGATTCTTTTTGTGCAGCTGCAAAATCTAAAATAGCTCGCTTCGCAGCATCTATCTCCGCTGTTAATTCAGGATATTTTAAAGCTAGCTTATCTAAGCTTTCTATTTGTCTGAATACTTGATAATCAATCTTTTGAGACTCGCTTAAAAATGCTGTATTTTTAAATGTTATATCTTCTACTTGTCTTCTGGTGTTTTCTAACTCTTCAGATAATTGTTTATAAGTTGAACTTAATTGACTTATTAATGATATAGATTTTTCTCTTTGTTCATCAGATATATGTTCACTATTTAAAATCTCTTGTTGAATTATTATCTGATTTCTCAAGTCTTCTATTAAAGAACGCCTTGATACCGACTGGTTTGATATACCTTTTATTGCAACAACTGAACTTGCGTTTATTAATGCTTGTTGTTGTTCTAACTGTTTTAGTGTATCAACATATAACTTTAAAGCAGCGTTACCATCTTGATTTAAAAAAGCTGTATATGCCTCTTGAACTTTTTGTTGCTTCTCTATCTCAATTCTTAATTCTTCATTAGCTTTTAAAGCTATTAGTTGTTCCTCTGTCATTTTATCAAATGCAGCGCCTATTTTTAAAGCGGTAGGAAACAAAGTTTTCGTAATTGATGCTTGAAAACTAACAAACATTGAGTTTATCGTGCCCAGAATACCCTCTGAGCCTCCAGCCATTGCCTCGCCTATAGTTTTTTGAGCATCCGCTGTTTTTTGAGCAACGTCCTTTACTGTATCACCTATATTCTGAGAAAGAATATTTATTTGTCTTTGTCTTGAACGCATACCAAATGGGTCGGGAACCCCAGTATCTAACTCAGAAAATGTTTTTGCAACTTCAGAAAGAACCTCTACTTGTGCTTTAGCTCTTTCTTCAGCATCTTTTAATCTTTTTTCTAATAGTTGGAATCCTATGGTAGCAACCATTACAGCTGCGTTAATTGCTATGAGAGCGCCACCTGCTCCTTTAAGAGATGCCGTTAATTCACCGCTAACTGTTTTTGCTTTACCTTGAGCTATTTCTGATTTTGTTAATGTTTTATTATATTCATCAACTCTTCTTTGTAAGTTAAAAAACAACTCAGCGGTAAACCCAACGTTGTTACCAATGGCTCGCATACCCTGTGCAAATCCTTGACTAAATTGAGTAGAATCTTGAACCAAGTCACTAAACGAAAACATTAACTGATTTGATGTAGCTAATGATTTATTACTCATATCAAATGAATGACCAGATTGTTTCATTTGATTTTGTAAGTATTGCTGAACTTTTGATAAGTTCTGAGTGTCACTAGCCGTACCTTTCAGCTGTGCTCTTCCCTGTTGTAATGCTACAATAAATTGCCTTTCTTGTATTTCAAGTCTAGCTATTGTTCTATTTAGTTTTGTTCTTTCTTCGGTATTTAATTCAGCTGTATTTGAATGGTTTATTAGAGCCATTCTTTCTTCACGTATAGATTTTATACGTTCCTGAGCTAATTGATTTGTTTTTACAACGACTCTTAAATCGTCTTGAGAAGCTTTTCTTCTTAAATCTATAGATGCTTTTGCTCTTGCGTTTGCAGAGACAACTTCATTTGTGTCCTTAACTAAATCTTGTATTTCCCTACTGTATTGACTTGTAGATGAACGAGTTCTATTTACCGATTTATTAACATCATCAAAAGACTGTGATGCGCCAGATACGCCAAAATTATTAATCTTTTCAAGACCAGAAGAATCTACTTCAAACTTGACGTTGTATATTAAATTGGGCATAGTGGTCTATTCTTTAGAAGGCTTGTGATAAGCCTCACGAGCCATCATTGCTTTGGTTATGTCTTCTATGGAACACTCGGCTTCAAGTTCCTTCGCTCGCAATGGATTAAAGTCGGCAAGTACATAACAGTAGTATGTGTATGCACCGCCAACTTCAACCACTAGGTCATTAGGTGCGAGCAAGTCTAATGACTCTAAAGTACTCCGACTCCATTGGAAGGTACTTGTCGCCTGTTCGTAAAAAAATCCCACGCTTCCTCAAGCGTTCCAAGCTCCAAGTCATCTGATTTCCAAGTGTCATCGGTTATTTTCTTGTCTAGCTTCATGCAGTGTTGTGCCGTGTATTGGCAGTATTTAGCACGAAACTCCTCGTCCAAACGCCATGCGTTTAGTGCTTCAAGGTCTTCCATCGTGTAATCATCAATAGAAATGTCATCGTTAGTGACCTTCTTATGAAGTTTAGGGTGGTTGTCCTTGTACCAGCCCAAGAGCATTTGTCTGCGCTCTTCGACTACTTTATCAAAACGAATAGGGGTCGGCTTTACTTGAAACCGAACCCCCATAAATTCGCCCGTTACTTTTGTAATACGTCCCATAAATTGCTCGCTTTATTTATGTGGTTATGTGTTGAACTCTACAAATTCGTATTCACTAGAAAGTTGTAGAGTTGGATTCTGGAATTTAACAGTGTCTGTGCTTCCAATTTCAATAGAGACTCTAACGTACTCACAAGCAGCCACAAGAGTCTTGCTTACTTTCTTAACTCCAGTACCGCTGATAGCTGTAGTCGCTTGTACGCCCGTAGTTGAGCCAGCGTCATCGTAACACTGAATACCAATAAGAGCGCTACTAGCAGAGTCTTCGGTTACATCAATGCTGAAGGTTACGGTCTTAGCTGGGAACGGAAAGTGTATGTCTCGATACATGATTCCGCTACCAATGCTTTCATCCGTAAGCGTCTGAATACCTGCTGTGAAGTCTAGCGTCTCAACGGTATCTGTCCACCCTGCTGCTAAATCAGTAGTAGAACCCTCTTGCCAACCAAACAAGGCTAATCCATTCTTCACGTAGGACATTTCTGCGCTGTGCTTACCCGTAGTGGAATCGTATCCACCTTTGGCTTCACGTGCGCTAGAAAATCTAAAGGACATATTGTCCTCGAAACCCTTATTAATTTGTAGGGTTCCTTCCATCTGAAGAATAGAGTCGTCTAATCCATATCCAGTGAACACTAGGTTGGTTTGAGCTTGTGCCCAATCAAACAACTGCGCTTTAGCGGATTGGCTATATACCCCAGTAACGGTGATGTTATAGTTTTTGCTAGTGATTATCTCACGGTTATTCTCAATGACCTGTGTGTTAGGCTCAATGCTAATAACTTGGCGAGATGCTTCAGCCGCACCTTCCTGAACCACCGAAAACTGAAGAGTTTTGGTAAGGTCGGAAGTATTAACTAAAGCTAGTTTGCTTAGTTGCGTAGGCATGATTCGTTACCAGTTAGAGTGTTAGGATTCTTATGCAGGAGCCGTTACAGCGATAGCTACTTCACCGTCTACGTCAGACGCTTGAGCAACTAATACAGTCTCTAAACGACCATTATCAAATGCGTGATGTCCCTGAATATAAGTGGTTGCAGTAGTAATGTCGTGAGAACCTGCCTTACCGTGTAGTCTTAATATACCTTCAGTTGGAACAGTTCCATCAGTTGAAACAAGAGAACTACCAAGTATAGCTGTAGTAGCTCCCGAACCCCCTACTGCAGTAAAGTTAGTGTCTTTGCTTCTTATTACAATACGACCAGTATAAGACTCGTATATTTCACGATTGTCTTCTACATTTACCGTATCAGGTTCGAGTCCTATTTCGACTCCTTCTACTGTGATATTCTTAATGTACTCTGGAGTACTTTGTGATACTCCAGCAGATGTAAGAATCTCAGCGTATTCAAATATTAACTTTGCCATTGTGTTGTTGTGTTTTGTTTAGGATATTTGGATTATACTTTCAAAGTTTACGGTGGTAGATAAGTATCCGTCTCGTTCCTCTACTGAGTCTACCCCAGTAACCGTGAGCGTCCACAGGTCACTGTTAATGTCTGATGCTGTCGTTTCGGTTGCCCAATCAAACAGCTGGTCACTAATTTCAAGTGCCCTATCGTATATCGTGTCTTTCAAGCTATGCGAATCGGGCTGTTCAATATATACTAGCGCTTGGAACCGTTGGTTCAACTCACTAGGTTTTTCGTCATTAAGCCTGTAGTCGCTAGAACCGTTCAATAACTTAAAAATAACTACTTCACGCTTAATGTCTCCACGCTTCCTAATATCGAAATTGTTACCACTATATTTCAATACCTTTTCAACGGTTGGTCTAGCGTCTGAGGATGAATAGGAGCTGAAGCTCGTTACGTACCCACTAAGTATTGCGTTTCTATCCATGTTAAGCTGTTTGTAATTGTTGCGAAACTCTAATGACTCTTGGTGTATTTAAATATACGGATAACTCTTGCTCTACATCATCATAATTCATTTGTTGCTCAGCGCTGTTAGAGTCTGATTCTATAGGAAATTGTCTTCTTTCAGGAACTCCGTTACCTTCTTCGTGCCCAAGCATATATTCGGTAATAGTTGCATCGTCATATCCAAATCCTACTGACCTATCTCCAACGTTTTCCTCATAATAAAAAGACTCATAAGCATTACCACTAAAATAAAAGTCAGCTACATCTTGTCTTCCTAGCTCTTGCTTTATGTCAGCATACGTTTGATTTAAACGTAACCTAGATTCTCCGTCTGGGTCGCTTGCTTGTCTGTTCATTTCTTCTATAGAGTCGCTATATATCGTTCCTATATTATCAAGAACAGAACCAAGCTCAGGCGAGCTGAACATCTCTTTTATATCTTTTACTATTGCTTCGCCTATGGTCATGGTATCAATACAAGCTCATAAAACGAACTCGTGGAGTCGTCTTTGGTTTAGCTAATAACCCACTAAGCCTTCTTAGGTTACCAGTAAGATACTGGTTATACATAGCGTAATATTTACCAGCCTTTTGAAATGAATAACTTTCTTTGTGGGTAGCATCTTGGCTAAACCACAACTCTAAAAATTTGTATGAAAGCAAGTCAACAAGAAGTTCTTCAGAATCTGCTGCGTATATAGCGTCTAATAATGCTGTCTCTGTAGCATACGTAGAATCGTTTATGTATTCCCGTAGATTCTCAAGAATATCCGTTTTAAGGAGCTTAATTGCTTTACCTAGTATTAGGTTGTCCTTCTCCGATAGATTGAGCGTTGTAGTGCCCGTAGTGACGTTAACGCCCTTGAACGTTAGCTCTTCTAGTGCATCAATATTGTTTCTAGTAAGTGTTAAGTCGCTAAACGCCATGAGTATTGTTTGTGTGTAGTTAAAAAATAGGGGGAGACGTTGTTATTTTTGACAACATTCCCCCCAATTTTGTTGTTAGCGTGTAGCTTACGCCTTAGCTACGTTACCACGAATGTATCGTCCACCTAAGTCTGGTCTGAATACCTTAACTCCGTATAGTACTTCGATAAGGATGTCAGCGCCTGACTTGGTTTCTTCTACAGTCAACGTGTAGTTTACGTTGTTCATTGGCTCGAAACCAGCAGCACGTCTTACGCCTGAACCTGAACCGCTATCCACTGAAGGCATAACCGCAGTTACTAAGGCAAGTGCGGATGGGTCATAGAAAAACTGCTCACGTCCAGTGTCGCCTGAAGCAATATCAACTGGGTTGATAGTAGCATCATCAGCAACAGCTTTCCGTAATGGCTCTTTAAGAGTCAATACACTAGCAGTTTGGCTTTCTACGGTGTAGAAGTCATCCGTTCCTTTAGCAGAACCAAAGGTAATGATGTCGCCTTCAACTAGAGATACAGTAGCTCCAGAACCAGAACCGTTGTCGATAGCAATAGCGGTCTCTCCGATAGGCTCGTCATCAGCAACAACCGCATCAGTTACGGTAGCAGCAGTGTGACTAGAACCTTGATTGTCTACAAAGAAATCAAAGCCATACGCACGAGCCATAGCTCCACCTAACTGAATACCAGCATCTCCACGAGTGTTAGCTTGTTGGAAGATGTTTAGGGTAGTCAAGTCTTTCTCTACGAATGGGTCAATAACCATCATTAGGTTATCAGTGGTGAACTTACGAGAAGCCATGATTCTTCTAGCTTCTGCAAGGTCATTATCGTCCATTACAGTAGAGTCAGTGTTGTTATCAGCGAAAGCTACTTCAAAGGCTTTGCGAGCTTCTACTTTTACATCAGCATTAATCTGGTCAATAAGCTGGTGTAGTCTTGGTACAAAGTGCTGTTGTACTAAGTCAGGAAGCGCAAACTTCTGGTCAGCCTTGTCGATGCTGAAACCAGCATAGTAGTGCTTGTTGATGGTTAATGTTTCTTCGCTAGCATCAGGAGTTCCTAGACTATAAGAACCTGAGTAAGAAGAAGGGGAACCACTAGGCTTTACGGCACGAGTGATGTTTACAGACTTGTTACGAGATGCAACGAGTCCTTCGATAGATGCGCCAGCTACGTTAGTAACGGCTTTAGATACCATTGGTCGGTCTGGATATTGGTTAGCTAGAGCTACCTCTACAAACGCCTCTGGTTCGTATATATTGAAATTGCTATTAATTGCCATGTCTTTATAAAAGTTAAATTATAGGTATAATGTTATATTTTAGCTTTTGGGTCGCTATGACCAGAACATGACAATTAAGGTTTTGCCTAACCATAATAAGATGGATTTACGCTTGTTCAGCCCAACCGCCTGTTGCTTTCATCGCCCCGAAGAGCTCTTCAGCTTTAGCACGGTCTGCTGGATTAGACGAGCGTACAAGTTGTTGAAACTCTGCTCGGCTAGGTCTTTCACTACTAGCTGGAGTACCACCAGTTGCTCCGCCAGCGCCCACTTTCTTGGGCTTCGCAAATTGTTTAGCAAACTCAACGAGTGAGTTAGCCACTGACTTTCTATTGCCTTGAGCGTCTAGGTCAGGTACACCGTCTTTGACGGCATAAAACTGTCCGTTGCTCTCCTCAATCTCGTACTCGTTATAGAACAGTTGCTCTATATAGTCTTGACGTAAAGTCAGTTCATTATCTTGTTGGAGTGCACCAAACGCTGATTGAAACTCAGTGTTTATGCGATTCTCCATTTGAGTCATCATTAACTGCTCTTTTGCGGCTTCAGCTTCTTGCTGGTATTGCTGCAACAGTTCTCGCAACTTCTCAGACTCGCCCTTCTCTTCTTGCTTAGGCTGAATGGTTTGTTGTATGCGAGAAAAAGCATCGTCTAATGACTCAACGTTATCTCCCAATAATTCAGAGAACTTACTAACAACGTCCTTTTCGACCTTACTTTTTCCTTCGTTGTATGCACCCCGAAAGAACTTGTCTTTGTCGAACTCTGGTTGTGATTGTACGGTGTTTTGTGAGGTTGTCTCCTCTATAGCTGATTCAGGAGCATCAGCTTGCTCTATGTTTTGTTCGCTCATAATGTGGTTATAAGTTAATTATTGCTCGCTTTGTGTTTCAATACCAACTTGTGCTTGGCGTTGAAGTTCTTCTTGTGGTAGAATATCCACTAAATTTCTTAGGTCAGTAGCTGTTTTAGGCATACCATACTCATTAAAGTGTTGCATTACCTCTTCAATATCCTCTTGAGGCATAGAGCGCTTGCGCATATATTCCGCAGTTAGCTTCTTGATGAGAGGTAAAGACATGGCGTGATACTGCATACCTTCGGTAATGTCTTGGAATATCTCATCAGCACTAGACAGGTCATAATGCTTCGAGTAGGTTACACCGTATCCTTCGTAGTCCTCGTCACGAACCTTAGCCATTCTTCTTAGAACCTGCATCTCTATCATTTCCATGTCCATCGCTGTAGACGCTAGTAGCCCTTGTTCTTCTACGTTATCAAATCTCTTAGCGGAGCCTGACACATTGCTCTTAACAATGGACTTATCCCGAACCTGAGCCATAGAGAATATGAGCGACATTAAATCACCAAAAATTACGTCTCTAAGATGCTGAAGACCCTGCATATCTGCTTGGTACAACATATTACTAGGTATTTGCTGGTCATCAGGAATAATGATAGCCATACCTACACCCTCTTTAATCGTGCGAGAGTCATACTGGTCATCATCAGCGACACCAGCTAAAGACCGAACAATGGAATCTGTGAGAACAGGAATAGGATGCCCGAACAGTTCAGAACCCTTCTTTAGGTCATAGAACAACTCAGAAGAGGCTAGGTACATACCTTTTAGGCAATATCTACGTGGCTTACCTACGATGAACGAACTGTTAGCATCCGTCTGACCCTTGAGTAGCGTGGCTGGAACCTCACCAAATGGATTAGGTATTTCCAACGTCTTTTGTTTCTTCCCGTTCTCTTCGATGTACACGCAGATGTACTCAGGTGTGTAGGCAGTCCACTTATGCTTTTTAACGTTGTCTAGGTCATAATACATTTGACGAGTAACAAGCAACGTGAGAGCGCCTTGTCTCACTTGAAAGTTCCATATTTCGTGGGGACGCACAACAAAGTTATAAGGAACTACGTTGCCGTCAGTGTCGGTAACAGGATTTCCGTCACCATCCATCATAAGGTCGGTTACTACCGCACCGAATCCAAGAACCTCTTTTACGAAGAGAACCTTGTCTCGGTAAAACTCGGTAATGGAACAGCCTGCATCATCAAAGTTAGACTCTTTCCACTTCCAGAAATCTTTGTTTTCAGGGTACATTCTGTTGACGTTGTTCTCGTCATAGATACGCTGCTGGGCTGAAAAGAACTTCTGCTCCAACGGAAACAACTTCATTCTGGATAAACGCTCTCTGTACTCCTCATCCGACTCTATACTGCTCTGGTCAATGATATAGGACTTATCAGAAAACACGGTGCTAGAAATGGCTGTGTACTCGTCATACTCCGCTTGGAACCAGCTGTTCATCATCTTAGCACGGTCAAGAACCACGCTATAATACGGGTGACGAGTTTCTTTCATTACGATGTCTTCGACAGCGTCTTTGGATACGGAATATAACTTTGAGGTGTCTATCATTACTTTCTTGAGTATTGTAGGGCTATTGCGATGGCTTGTTGCCTCGTATAACCCTCTTTGATGAGTTGTCGAATGTTTTGCTGAATAATATTCGGTGAAGAACCACGCTGAAGAGGCATATTACTGTTATTACCATTTTACTTTATCCGCCCAATACGCTGCTGACATACGTCCTTTAGATATGTTCTTTGCGTGTCTAGCCTTGAAGGATTTACGCCTAGCCTTTGCTGCTTCGGTCTTAGGATTCTTGCCCGCACCTGATACACCCTGTTGACCAAAGCGTATGACCTTTACTTTGTTGCCCACTTTTGCTACTACAATATGAGACTTAGTAGGGTGACTCGGAGTCCGTTTAGGCTTGTTATAGCCACTTACTCCGTACCTTGTAAGTTTTGGGTCTTTTTTGCTACTCATGGTGTCAAAAATATACGTATATTCCATAAAGATTCAATACTAAAGTAAGGTATTGAATTTTATCGTAATTCAGCCATAAGTTTGACGCAATTATGGCAAATACTCCAGCAAAACCAGCCTTATACAACCGAGTTAAATCTGAGGCTAAACGTAAGTTCAAGATATTCCCTAGTGCGTATGCTTCTGCGTGGATAGTAAAGGAATACAAGAAAATGGGTGGAACCTATAAAGGAGCCAAGTCTGGTACAAAAGGCGTAGCCCGATGGATGAAAGAGAAATGGAAGACCCAAGACGGACAGGCTTGTGGCTCTGCCAAGTTTAAAGGCGTTAAGAAGTGTCGACCCACCGTTAAGGTTAGCTCTAAAACCCCAGTAACGTGGCAAGAACTACGTAAGCGTGGTGAGGGTAAGAAAGCAGTGCGTGAAAAAAGACGTGTTGGAATGGGTAATCGTGCTAAAGCTATAAAAAGAGGTTAGCGGAGCACGTACATAGGGGAGGCGGAGCCTCTTTCGTTACGCCAAATAGCATAATCTGTCGCATCCGACATGTGTCCCCTGTCTCCATTGTCTATTTTTAGCCCTTTGTCATCAACTATGGAGTACATATAGTCCTTTATGACGTGTTCGCATCGAGTATTGACTAATAAACGCCTTTCTCCGTTGGTTCCAGCGTAAATTACGTTGTTTACCTTGTCCACTCGCACTTTTCGCTTCGGATTTTGGATGTCTAGCTCGTTTTTATACGAAATGTCGTTTTCATCGAACACTTCTCGCACGTAATCCCAGTCATTTTTGCCTACACGACCATAATTACCACTTTTTTGGTTAGACGTGTTGTCTCCAGCCAATAAAACCTTAGAAATACCCCATTTTCTTAGTAATTCTACTGCTTTTAGGGCTTGTTCGGTAGTTAGAGCTTCTTTCGAGAAGATTTCATCGAAAATAACATACTGTTTAAGCCCGTTACGAGCTCTTTTAACTTGGAGAAGAGCCCAACAATGAGGAGACCTGTTGAAATCAGCACAAAGCCAGACAGGATGCCCACTATCGTAATCAAGAGCCGTAAGATTCCCATCAGGGTAGTGATTGTATCCGTCAAAGTGTTTGTAAGCCTTTCTCGTTGGGTCATCTGTTTCCTCGCTCATTTCGTACCCCAACTTATACGACAGAAAATCCATCGCTTCCTCTTGGAGTAGCCGTTGTTTACTGTGATTGGTTTCCCATAGGGGAATGTCCCAGACCTTATCTGGTTCTCTCATATCCTGCTAAATAAAGTTTGCATGACAGCACCTCCATCAATGAAATAAACGGGCACACCAACATCGTCACCCTCCGCTATTAAGGACATTGCACCTGAATGGTGCTGGTGTAGTGTTTTAAGGTCGTATGTAAGGATAGCCCATCCATTTTTACTGCATTGCTTTATAATCTCGTATATCACCTTAGAGTTTTGATTCTTTGCTAGTATCTCCCACTTTTGACCAACAAGTTCAGCCTCTATCATCTCTAAGAACTCTTCCATCTTTGTTTTTATGTAGTCTATCTCATCTTGTTCTACGTTTACCCCAAAACGAGCGTACATTATTACTTTAGCTTTCTTCATCGTGCGTTACTATGTGTTTAAGTTCTTTGGCTAAGACTCTCGGAATGGCGTACCACTCACCCCTTACGTGGCTGTCTTTTAGCTGTTGGTGAAGCATACGCTCGTATTTACCTACGTTATTCGTGCGCTTTACCCAAACAATTTTTACCTCAAATGGGTTACCCGTTTGTATTGATTGAAGTCGTTTACGAATACCATACGATGTTACCCCTATCTTATAAAAACCCTCACATTCAACGCAGTAGACCATCCCCCTAAATACTTTGTAGTTATATTTTTTCTTTTCTGTTTCTCTTCGTGATTTGTTTCTACACTTACTACAACGACTCCTATGACCATCCGATGCGTGACTGTCTCTATTAAACTCAGATAGAGGCTTAGAGATGTGACACGTATTACACGTTTTACTTTTCAAAGTTGTTCCACTCCTCGACCTTGTAACCAGTCTTATCTTCTTTTACCGATATTTGTAGCACGTTGAATATACCCGATTTCATAAGTCTGCTGTTAGCGTCATTAGGATGGTATGGTGTACACACACTCAAAACAATACCTTTATCGTGTACACGCTTAATCCATGTGTTCGATACTTTGTTCCATACGGTTTCCCTACGAGCCGTAGATATTCTGTCTTCGTCATTGCACACGTCATCAAGAATGAGTACGCCAGCACGTTGACCTGTCGTTTGGGTGAGTACGGCATACGCCTCATAGGTAGGGTTACCAGTACGGTTACGGCTCTTAACGATGATACGCTGCGTAGAGCCTGTATCTGTTCTATCAAACTCAACAGGATTAAAGTTGTGTTCTCTGCACCAGTATCGGTACATATCACTCTGAAATAAAGCTCTTAGGGACAGTATTCTCTTCGTAGAGATGCCACCGTCCGCAGATACTATCAGGGTCTCTAGCTCGTGCTTACGAGTGGTCATGTATGCTGACAAGCCAATAGGAACTTGTTGAGACTTACCCGTGTTATAGGGCGCTCTAATTAATCCATTAAGGCGAGCGTTCTTGGATAGAGCTTGCTGCTCCCAGTCATAGATACCCTTCTGCATCGTGTGATGAATCTCAGCTTGGGTAACCTTAAAACCGTCTTGGTCAGCCAGACAGTTTTCGATAAAAGAATTACGCAGGTCTAACGAGTCAGGGGGTGGCTCGTGTCCTACTATATTGACCAATAAGTCTGACCAATTATTCTTTTTCTGTTTTTGGCTCATAGGTTCGTTTGCACAGTGTGCACTGCACCTTACAACGCTTACCAGTGGCTACGTAACCAACGCACTTAAAGTTATTTGAGCTTGAGTCTTTCATTCTCCTTCTCCAAAAATTCAACTTTAATCCTTAACGCAGATACTTCCTCTGTCAGCTTTAATATTTGACTTCGCAACTCATCCTTTTCATCGGATGACTCTTCCAATAAGTTCTCAAGGTTACGAACCCTATTCTTCAGGTCGTCCCTGTACTGAATAGTGTCGCTATTATTGGTTTCATTCTCTCTCTGCTCAGCTCTAATCTTAAGCCTAGCTTCAAAGAACTTCCAGACCCCAGCGGAGCCCAGTACGGTTGCGAGCGTAATAACAATTTGTGTGATGTTATCCATTACTGTTTTTATATATTTTTTCTCTCGATAGTCTGGACATACTACCGAAAGCTGCGATTATAAATAGAAGCCACCCATAGTGTGTTGGACTAGGGAAGCCTATGGTGATTAGATACATAACCGCTGACGCTAGGTATACACCCAAACAAATCATAGAGGCTCGCACTCTACAATTTATCTCGTCAGAAGCCACGCAAATTATTTGATGAACACCTGACACAGCAGGTATCAAAGAAAGAAACAGTCCTGTTCCCACCTCCATACTCAACGCAAAAGGAACCAGAAAGATATTAGCCAGCGCAAGGACAATCTCCGTTGGTTGATTGTCAGAATACATCCATACCTGACGCAGGCGTAATAGCTTCATCTTCATCAGGAACACGTTGAGTTGAAAATTGTCGATGGGGCTGTCGTTAAGGAGTTACAGGATGCGCCTAAGATAAAACACCCTATAAACTCGGTCAATACCACAATGCACATCGGTACTAACTTTTTCATAAAACCTCGTAGTCTGCTTCGATTGCTTCCATCCTACTAGCAAACTCTTTTAGCTGGTCTAAGTCCAAGAAGTCTTGAAGCACCTGAAGGGTCTGCTCCCTCAGCTTGTTCTTGTACTCAATAATAATGGTCGGTTCATTACTCAGCTCTTTACGGACATCGTGCAAATCCTTCATTATCTTGCTCAAGTCCTTCGGGTGAATCTCATCTAGGTCAGGATGATTCTCTAATAGGGTCGTAATCTTAATGAGCATGAACTCTACTTTAGCCGACATCTTCTCTTTTCGCTCCTCTAGCGTCCCAATGAACTGAAGAGTGTTACGGTACTGCTCAAGGTCTTTTAGGAGCTCTGGGTCAAATTTTGAGCGTGCCACAACATCCTTAGCTTGCTCCCTTATCATTATCTCCTCATCAAGGTTTCTTCTCTGAGCCTGCCAGTTATATATGGACTGTCTAGACACACCCCATTTCTCAGCCACTTTGGACACGTTGCCCATCACCTCAATCTCCCTCAGAATAGCCACTTTCTCTTCAGGGCTAAACTCGTTAGTCCCAGCCTTTTTCTTTGACATACTCTATAATGGATTCTATGCGGTTATATATGTAATTAGGCAGCTTATCAGACATTGATGGTATCCCGTGCAAGCACTCGATGACCACCTTAATCTCCTCTATTAGCTCCTCTTTTGACTCGATTCTCGACTTCTTGTGCCACGTCATTACGTAGAAATTTATTGTAGTTTACACACCTTACGTAGAAATTTCTCAAAAAGCAAGTATCCTACGTAGAAATCCAACATTGACAGGGTTTGGTGAAAATTTAGTTTTTGCGGGAGGGTTGGTATTATGCCCCCCCCATCCAACCA
>JACLAB010006682.1_pt1 | contig 24711 bp, 20 predicted proteins | sample 8027921 | NCBI WGS metagenome assembly JACLAB01 (sample SAMN15725117, study PRJNA655200) | protist metagenome | isolation source: fluorescence activated cell sorting (FACS) single amplified genomes of... | place: USA: West Boothbay Harbor, Gulf of Maine | collected 2000-07-19
CAACGACTTTTCTTACCTCCGGGTTTCCTAGCCGAGTTTTCGTTTGTCCTTCAAATTCTGGTTGCGGAACCCAAACAGCAAGAACAGCAGATAATCCCTCTCTAACGTGCTCACCTCCCAAGTTTGAATCGCCATCCTTCAAGAGTTTCGCTTTTCTCGCCTGGGCATTCACCGTGCGCGTGAGTGCGAATTTCAAACCGTCAAGATGCGACCCTCCATCCGACGTTCTTATGGAATTCGCATAACCTAAAGTTGTATCCGTAAATGCTTCTCTCGTCCACTGCAATGCACCTTCGACTTGAACACCTTCGACTTCTGACCTGAACGTTATAGGGTCATGTAGCGTCTCGCTTCCCATGTTTAAGTCGACAACATAATCTTTTAGGCCGCCGGGAAAAGACAAGATCTCCTCTACGTATTCTATTCCACCTTTTGTAATGATGTGCGCGTGTTCCTTTGAGTCAGGTATTGATCTGGAGGGATCCCTCCCGTACAAAAAGGTATTTTTGTCTGTGTCTTCGTGATCGAGGGTGTCCTTGGAGAGTCTGCCGTCACTTACACTGTCCTCCTTAACGTTCGCTTTCTTCCTGGTCATTTTCTTATGCACATCGACAGGGATGCGAAACTTCAGAGTCGCTGTGCTGTTCAGAAAAGCTAGCTCCTTCATGCGACTGATGATTATGTTTGGGTCAAAACTGGCTTTTTCTTTGAAAATTTGATGATCCGGTTTGAATCTCACCCGTGTTCCATTCTTCCCATCCGCGCCCGGTTCGAAGCTTTCCGTCATATCTGCTACTGCGTATCCTCGGCTAAAAGCCTGTGTGAACACCTTACCTCCTTTCCAAACTGTGACCTCGCATAACTCGTGAAAGGGTCAAGAACGATGGGTAAAGTCATCAATGACAGAGGTGTCACATGGGTGATCAAATGCGAGTAGAAACCATTGGACAAGCAGGATGGAGCCGCACCTCACTAAGCGCATTTACGACAGATATACCGACGCCGTGTAGCCCGCCGCTGACGTGGTACCCGCTCTCGTCACCACCAAACTTACCACCTGCGTGTAGCACAGTTAGCACTGTTTCGAGGGATGAAACTCCAGTGGCAGGGTGCACATCCGTCGGTATGCCCCGGCCGTCATCCTCGACACTCACGAAACCATCAGGTTCGAGCACGACTGTTATCACGGAGGCGTGACCAGCTTGGATTTCGTCAACGCTGTTGTCTAAAACCTCCCACACCAAGTGATGTAAACCCTTTGTGGACGTGTTCCCGATGTACATACCGGGTCGTTTCCGGACCGGTTCGAGTCCGCTCGATATGGTCAAATGAAAACGTAAAAAAAAGACATCGGTTTAGTTCCTCTGGTTGGAAAGAAGGATAGACTAAGTCGCGTAGGAGTGAAGACAGTTGCAAACAGTCGTACCTTTCAATACTTGGATTGACCCAGAGCCGTACTCGGAGGAACTTCCGGTTGCTAACGCAGCCGCAATTTTAGCCACGCGCTTTTCTTCGACGAAAGCGTCGTTGGATGAATTTGATGCTTCTCTTTCTTCACCCCCCGCTGCAACAGCGCTCGCGGTAGCAGCGGGTGAGGTCGAGAAGTGTCGTTGGGGATTCTTCCCCTGGAAGATAGACAACGACGAGTACACCGTGCTCAGCCCCCGGAGACTTCGCACAGACGGCGCGACCAGCGCTATCGATCGCGCAGTGGAAGATGCCCTCGAGGATATCTGCACCTTAATGCGACTAGCGGGGGCGGCGGCAGCGGGTGTGATCGCGGCGACACACGAGGACCGCAGCGACTTCGCCAGCCGACGCAGCCTCATCGACATAGGAGACGCGCTGAAGCACTGAGGTCGCGGAGACGAAGACGACGCCGCGGGAGAGGATGTGATATTCCGCAACTTGCAGATGTCAACGACGTGAGCGCCATTCATCACCTCGCCTGCTTGGGCGGCTTGAAGTGGACTTGACTTACCCTGTAGAGAAAGGACAACTTGCGTCCTTTCAAAAACCAAATTTCAAAAACATATGCTGAAAATCCGGCTACAGGTACGTGTACACGTGTACACGTGTACACGTACACGTACAGCTGTACACGTGCTGTACTGGCCTACAGTAGGGCTACGCCCTTTAAGCCCTGAATATTGACGGAGCTTAAAGGGTTGAACCTATGATACTGTACAACGCGTTATGTGTACAGCTGTACACGTACACAACTTCCGTACGTGTACGTATCTGGGATCAGGGATACCAGGGTCGGAATCAAGGTCGCGTAGTATCAAAATCGCGTTTCAGGCTCAAAACATCGTCCGCGCGCGCTGATCGATCAAGTCTACGCTTTCAAATCGTCTCATATCCGTGGTTCACATGCCGGCGTCGCGGAAGGTTCTGCCGCGGACAGCCTCCGCGACGCCGCGACGACGCGACGACGCCCTTCAACGAACCAAGTCTCCAAACTCGCGGTGCAAACCGAAAACGTGTGATGAATGCGATTGCAAAGAAGAACGCGGCATCGTTACCGTCAAGAATCTGACGTGATCTGACCGCGAAGTAGCGCGCTGAGGCATCGCGGGGACACCTGTGGAATCGCGCGAGATCTCGGCGAATGAGCGTTAGCGCCGAGTTCATCGAATTCTTTCGTGTAAGCATCTCAATAAAACAACCGAACTCGCTTCTCGTGGTCATTTACATCAACGTTACCAATCATTGTTTGGCGCGAAAGAGTCTTCCTCGACCTGGGGTCTCCGTCGAAGTCGACGAGGTGAGATCTGACGGAAAAAAGTTGCAGGCCCGCGAAATAAAACCGACGAGTGCCAGCTTCAGATTCAAGCGTTGGCGACGCGCGTGTTCGGAGGCTTCGCGAGAGAGATTTTATAGTGCAACGTGCCTTGTTTTTTTGCGCGGGGATCTTACCACGAGAGTTTAGAGAGGGCGCGTCCTTCTTCGGGGGCTTGGTTCGCTTTCGGCCGTCGTCCCGGCTGCGCCAGCCGGCGGAGGTGTGCCAGATGCTGATCCGGCTTCAAATTGATCGATGAGCGCGTGCACGATGATTGAAACTTGCGATTTGAGCCTTGAAACGCGATTTTGATACTACGTTGTTCTGACCCCTAATACTACGTGTACAGATGTACAGTGTACACTGTACGTACATGTACACGTACAGTATTCTACCTTCGTACGAAGTAAGATAGAATATCTATCATAAATGTGACTTCATTATGTTGTACACGTACGTACGAAGGTAGTTGTACAAGTGTTGTACATAGCCTATGTACGTATGTAGTCGTGTACGAAAGTACCTTCGAAGGTATCCGATATCTTCTACGGAAGTGCTTTCGTACCTTCGAAGGTACTTCGTTCCATCCGTACGTCACAATACACGTCCGTGCACGTACACGACTACACGTACGTGTACTATGTTTATCTGCGAAAATACAATCATACGTACTGTAGTGCTAAGTTGTTGGGGTTTAGCAACTTACCTTCGTACACACATAAACCGTTTTTTTTCCGGATGTGCTTTATTTCGTACGGAAGTACGAAAGTACTTAGTATGAAAGTACTTATTATTTCGTACTTCCGTCGGGAAGTACATACATGCGTACATAAAAATAAAAATAGAATAGTCTATTCGTATTTAAGACTACATGTACGTACGTGTACACGTACAAGTACTGTACACGTGTACACGACACTATTTCTTTCTATCTATTTCTGCACGTTGTGCAGTTCTATACTTCCGGAAGTACGAACGAAGAAGTAATAAGGTACGGCGTATTATTTCCGGAAGTACCTTCGAAGTTCCACTGCATACGACGTAAAATTCGAGACTCTGGACCTAATCCCTAGCGCAAGTTCTGCGCTTCAGGCGTCACCGAGTGCCCGTAAACGCCGTCGCCACAGTGACAAGAATTGCTCTGAACACCGTGATCCGTTGATCCTTCTATAAAAAGAAAGTGGGAGTGATTTTATGTTGTATTCGGACGATAGTCTAGCTAGATGTTCTTCAATCGGGGTACACGTACACAAAACTTATTACATACAGTAAGTTGTTTTTACAACTTAGTGTACACTGTAGTGTACTTTCGTATCAAGGGCAGCAGGCTTTTTCCGAAGGCCCGAAATAGCTCTCCGTTCTGCTTGAGAAAGTCTACGTGTAGCCCCAGCCCTACACTACGTGCACTGTACACGTACACGCACGTACTGTACACGATTCGCGGATAAGAGCATTATTTAGACCGCACGAGCCCTATTTTTGAAATCTCCACACACATACACACACACACACACACACACACACACAGTAGTGATTTCGAGCAAGGAACTTCGTGTACTTTTTTTGCTTAGATGAGCACCTTCATTCGAGAGATCGAGCATCAGGTGGTAGCGCAGGTAGCGTTTCGAATCTTATGTCTGGAGTGTGAAGTGAGCACGCTACTTTTTTCGCTTGCAGATTTGCGGCTCTTATGAGACAGTAGATCTTGGAGCCACTCAAGCTGTCGCCGAGATCCTCTCCAGGCAAGAGAAACAAATCAACTGAATGTTTGAGGCTGTTCTCGTATTTAGCCATGAATTCCGTCCGTTCCCTTGCTTTTGGTATCTTATTGAACTTGGTTATGCTGCACATCGATACGCCGAGATCGGGGTTGGGCCGTCCTCGTTTAAGTTGTTCGGTTTTGTCTACCTGAACCTTTTTTTTAAACTCGTAGCTGCATACTCTCGGGTCTCTAATAATAGGGCAGAGCTACTGTAGATGTTTGCGATGTACTTTTTGCGCTTGTTGGTCTCGGTTGCACTTTCGAGCGGTTGATTCGAAGTACAGGTTCCCATGCAGTTCCATTTACACAGACCATACCACAACGTCTGCGTGTGAGCAGACTGCCCAAGGTGTCGCGCTTTTCACGACTTATATACTGCTTCTAACAGCGTTCTCCATGTTATTCCTATTTTACCTGATCAATACTCTTACAGCGAGCACCTGCGTTCCGTGAACTTGGGCACTCTAGCTTTCCACACTACCCAAAATACTTGCCGTCGTTTCCAGATGAGCACACCTTACACACTCACTCCAAGTATTATCGGAGGGTGAACATAAGTATTTCTTGGCAGATCTTTCCGTTCTTATACATATATGTTCTTTTTTTAGGCCGGTGGTACAATTTCTGATCAGAAACTCTCCAAGAACTTGACAGGAGAGCTGAAGGTAGTTAAAAGTGTAAATCTTCAATTCTCTGTTCAAAATAATTTCGTTGTCGAACTCTGAATGCAGGCTTGCTATGATCGACGAAAAAGGAAGAAGATGTCTTGTGAACTTGTATCTAGCAGGCATTATGATTTTGAGAACTTGGCATCAGTTACAGAAGATCTTTGGTTTTCCTGCACTGCTCGTGAACTTGGTCACCACGAAGTAAGTTCTGCTACATCATCATTTCCTGAATATAATGGATTTGAAGCAGGAAGGTTGTCTCACTTCTCTGCGCTCGCTGAATGCCTGTAGGTAAGTTGATGCATTTCATGCCACTTAAACATTACTCTCTTTAAGCGCGACCTTTTCAGCTACGGTGGTATTCTGGGAGGTGCTAACACAGTGCGTTACTTCAAAAATGCTCTTCTTCTTATTATTCTTATGAGGCTCGACTCGAATCTATTCAGACACTCCGAACTCATGGAGAAATGCAATATTTTAATGTATATTCAGACTTTGCACGTAAGTTCTCTGATTCTTGAAAGAAGTGTCCTTGAGGGTATAACAAATATATATATATATATATATATTTTTTTAGGAGCAAGAAAACGTCCACTAAACGCGACGACGTCATCATTCAGAGAACACACAACTTGTTCTCATGCAGATCATTCAGTAGTTAATAAACTGATCGGTGGCTGCGTTTCAGTTTTCGAGAGCAATTGACCTCAGCTGTCTCGCCTATTTGGATCGTCCTTCATGCTTACCTTGAGTATTTTGGTACCGCGAGTGCCGACCACGCTGTTTACGACCACGCTGTTTATTTAATCAACATAGTCTAATCATTTTACCTTCGAAGGTATTTAATCAAACATAATCATCCAAAATTCCCAAGAACACTATTTTAGGTATCACAGGGAAATCCATATGCTTCCAACTTCCTGTAGCAGAACACATTAGGCAGGTCCACTAACACTTGACGCATAACACCTACAAAGTGACAGAAAGAAGGCATTCGAAGTGTTGAGCCATCAAGCAAAAACCATGGCTTTCTGACCTGAATCTAAGAGAAATTATATAAATCTTGTGTGAGGAAAGTGAAATCTTTGGGTAAATTTGTAGTTCGTTCACCTCTTTTGAAAATAACCGTCTCGTCTTCAGAGTTTGTCGAGCAGCAAGGTGTGGTTTTGGGTCAAACTGGCCGCGAACTTCTTTTTGTCCTTTATACTCGCGTGCACGACAGTTACAGAGCATGAAATCACTGCTGCAGACCTGATGAAGAGTTTTAGTCCAAATAGATAGCGAAAATTATGAGACAAGTACTCTTTGATCGTTGTCCTCGACATAGTGCTCAAGTCGCATCGGCAGCACAGGGTAACTGCAACTCAGTAGCAGCCCTGTGGTTGATTCCATCTGCTAAAGATTTTTCTTAAGATGAAAAATGATAAATGATACCGTGGATAGAGTGGAATTTTTTTCTTATCATAAGACTTTTCTCGAAAGAAGCTTTAAGATACTCAACCAGCCTGTTTGAAACTGAAGAGTAAGTCATCAATGCAGCATCATGCAAGAATAGCTGTTCCTCTTCTCAGGTGGAATATTTGACGGCTGAAATAATCCCTGAATAACAGAGTCATGACATTCAATAAATACGTTAAAGATGTAATTGCAAATACCAGACATAGACAAGTTAAAAGAGCGTGTGATCTGCGGCACTTGAAAGCCTGAAAACAGACATCTCATAAAAAATTATGGTAAAAATGCAATAATCAAGTACGTGTGACACTGTGATATCAACTATGTTTAGAAATTGCAGAGCAAGTCCCCTTGAAACTTTTTGAGAGAAAGTGCAGTATACTCTAACTTTTGTGTCCTGGATATGAAGAACCGTATGCGTGTAAGTGACAGTGGGCAAGGTGCACACAAAAAGCGTACAAATGATTGGGATTTAGAAAGTCACCCACAAGCGCGGTTTTCGAAGCGTTTGGTGGCTGTGGCGTATCAATGAAAAGAGTTCTAGAGGAAAAAAATGAATTAGGGTCCACATGGATGTCATGAATTGAAAAGAACGCGAGAAACCTGATTTTCTGTAGAACTGGGCCTTTAAGGGATTTTCGCAAGTGACATCGTCCTCTCTGCAGAGACACACTCAGCCGAGAGAGAAAACACACACAAAGAAAAAACACCTCTCGAATTTGAATTCTAGTTTGAACAAAAAATGGATCGCCGATGTGTGACATCCCTCGTACGATATATCGCCGCCTGTAGCTATGCGGAACGTTGACGCTAGAAACAGGACGACCCCGGTAAAAATAGTGTCGATTTAATGATAAAGTACGTTTATGGTAAACGGTTTCACTTTTTTTTACCCTCAATTTTCTTTATTGCTACTGTACGTGTACACGTACACGTACAGTACAAGCACACGTGCGTGGTACTTCCGGAAACACCTTCATTCGTAACGTAATTAAGTACAAATAAAGTACGAAAGTACTTTCGAAAGTACGTGCCTTCGTAGCCAGATAGACATTACAAATAAAGATATCTAGCTAGCTACCTAGTCTACATACGTGCGTGTGCGTACTTATTGTACACTACTACAACGTTGTAGACATTGAAGGTGGCTTAACTGCCACGTGTGTGATAATAAAAAAAGCGGAGGTAAACAACTTTATACGTGTACCTACGTGTACAACCGTTTATCGTTTTACGTTTATACGAAGGTATACATGTAGGCCCTAATAAAAAAATGGCCCTACGAATACGAAGGTATGATAGGAAGTACGAAGGTACCTTCGAAGGTATAACTTCGTGCGTATTACTTCTATACGGAAGTACTTCCGGAAGTACATTGCAGCGTTATGTCTATCTGCTACAACATTACTAGGGCCACGTACTTCGCGCCGAGGCTAAGTTGTAACTTATTACTTAAGTATTTCCGAAGTATTTCCGTAGGGCCCACGTGTACTTGCAGGACGTGCTTCCGGAAGTATTATCCATTTTCCGGAAGTACCTCCGTACAACGTTGTACCTTCGGTACTGTACGTGTACGGAAGTCCTTCCGTGGAAGTAAACTGTAGCCCTAGCAGTGCCCTAGCCCTACCTTCGAAGGTACGCACGGAAGTATCATACTTCCGGAAATATTTCCGGAGAACAACAGGGCCCTACTGCTGTAGCCCTAATATTACCTACTTCCGGAGTACGAAAGTACCTTCGTAGGAAGACAAAGTTGTCTATGTGTACACGTAGATGTATGTGTACTTCCATCTATCCGTACTGCTGTAGAGCCGTACACTTATCTTCGAAGGTACGGAAGTACTTTCGTACGTCCGTACGTCCGGAAGTAGGCAGGGCTACGTGTACGACTATTATCTACATCTTCCACTCATCTTCGTATGATAAGTTGATATGAATACATAACCGGTTGAACAACGCGCGTTACGTGTGGCCCTACGTGTAGCCCTACTGTACAGTACGTGTACAGTACTTCCGTACAGCGTTGTAGGGAAGGGAATCTTGTCGCGTGCGCTCGCCTTCAAAGCACGCGTCCGACATCGATGCCGTCGGAGCATAACGTCGTGGCGTATGCCATGGACCTAAGGAACGCATCCTCAAATCTCCAATCAAGCGTTGACGCTGCGATAGCCTTCGATACCGATCACGTGGGACTTCCCCGGCGGTCCTCCGCAGCTGTTGTTGTCGGTTACGCGCGATGCATTGGCTACACGACCTATGCACAGAACGGTTATAGACTTGGGCAGAGTTTGTCTGGCATCAAACCACCCGCGCCGCAGGAGGAACTCTTAAACGCGAGTAGTTTGAGCGGATCTGGATTGGAGTTGAAGGCCGCGAATGCGTGGGCAAGCGCGAGTGCGGCGGTATCTTTAAACGCGGAAGCAGCAGAGGTAACCCCTATGTCGGGGCAGACATTGAAGCTGCTCTCGAAGTGGAAGCCCGGTGATGCATGGCCTGCAGGAGTGCCGGCGCCGCCACCTGGATGGAATCCCGGCGATCCAATCACTGCGTTTGCTAAAGTTGTAGGCGATTTACACTGCGGCAGAGCTGGCCAACACACTTGTATGTCGTTCGCTTCTTCACATCCGTCGGCGGTGAGGTCATCACGGGGCAGACCGGTGCAGCCACTGAAGAAATTGGTGGGAATCCAAGTTCCGTTTGTACAATTAGACTTGAATCCGGATATGCACGATGCAGTCGACGACTTCGATTACTCCTCGGATGAGTTCGAAGAAGTTAGCAAGCACGAATCGGACTGATGAGTTCAACGGTAGCGGGAGGTTAGTTTCTCAAGCATGAGTCAAAGGTTACCCGCGGCTTTAATGGACGTTGTTGCTCTTAAAAATTGTTGCACTCGTACTGAAAGTTACTAAGGGCTTAAAAATAGTGGATGACGTGAGGACTTGGGATCATGGCTCGCTTGCCGCTGGTTGGTATCTCCTTTTTTAAGATGTGTCGTGAACGAGTTTTGAGCACACGCTTGCCTGGAAACCAATTGATCACAAGCTGAAATAGAGCAATATTGCGCATGTGTAGGGCTAGATCATTTACTACCTTCGAAGGCAGATTCGTACACATGCATGGGCAATCTTTTACTATCCTATGCTGCAAATGGTACAGTACCTCCATGCAGCCGTGAGGACAAAGGCTGCCAAAGACCCAAGTCCAAAGCAAACAGTACTCAGCCGTATGAACTCTTCGCAGCAGTTTAGTACACGCGCCGGTATTGTCTTGTGCATCTCTCCGTGAGGCGTAACCGATATCGCGAGCGAAAGATAATGTCTTGCTTCGGTAGGGTGAGAAATGCAGCCATTCATATCGTTGTCGTCACGGTGAAAGCACCAGCCATCTGAGATAGTGACCAATACCGTGTCAACTAGAACGGCAGGTGCTCTGGCCGAGGACAAATTGTAAGCTATTGGCATCGTATTATTTACGTGAATGTATTCTAGGTTAGCAAGGAGTATTGCCGCCACTGAAGGATGCAAAAAGGAAAGATCAGTTCAAGACGATAAGAAAATGTTATTAAGTCCAAGTGACGTGCCTCGTGGAACAGCAACAAACTCTACGAAAGATGGGTCTAAAATGCCATCTCCAAGCGTAAAAGGAGTTCTGCACGCCGCTAGCACGTCCAATCCTGCAGCGACAAACGACTGCAAAGACAAGTTGGTATACCTAGGTCAGATGAGTTCAAGGACAAGAAGTGGAAATCTGGTCCTAGACTCACCAAATAGTTTCCAAATGCAGAGCTCACCCTGACGCGAACCGCCAGAGCGTCACCATCTACGCCCGTCAACACGACCCCGGGTATCTTTACCGTTTTGATGAAAGGCGCACGCACGAGCTCCAATTCATGCTTCCCGTCAATTTTCCGTGTCAGGAGCGGAGCGTCTCTCGCCGCCTTTGTCGTCACAAACGCCCTTGACACATTGGATGCAGCGAACTCTGCTCCGTCTTTACCTATCAGCACAAAAGTGAATTTCCACGTGTCCACTGAAACTTCGTGTTCGGAATTTCCGAACGCAACGGCTACTGGATAGTTGTGATGGTCAATGTCAGGGACATACAACACCTCAGTGCATACAGCAGTTCGAGGCAAGAACGCGTCATCTTTTTGTTCTTCTCGCAAAGAGCACAGCCATCGATCAGAAGATGACAAGTTGCCTTCTTCAACTTCAACTCCATCTATTCTTCCATCGCAAAAGATATTAGTCACTATTGCGGGGATGACATCACCTGGTTGAAGACTGGCCCCATCGCGGTACAGAACACCATGGGCAGGTGTTGTCTCTATCCTCGCGAAAACTCTACTTGTTTCAATGCCGCCACAATCAACTCTCCCAAATTTAGTATGATTGCGTGTGTACGCAGGCGCGACTGATGCGACATTGGACGAGCTGATCGTCGCATGCAACACTACCGATTTAGCAACATCTTCGAGTGTTGCAACCCGGACAGTGTGAGCAGCAACAACAAGAGGGTTGAGTTCAGGCAAAACAACCTGTATATCCACCTCTGCAATATGCCCATCGCTGTTCTCTTCGTCGCTCGACAGCCCCTTTGACCATGCGGTGGCGGCTTCAATATCATTGTTACGGAGCGAAGCTGTAGCGGCGAAGCGCAATTGCACGTATAGTGGTGTTTTGTCCGTCAGAGGATCAACATGCCTCGTTTTGTGTACCCTTCCCCTGAACTTTGGCTTGAATCCTACGCGCGTGTCGCCGCGTCGAAGCAGATACGGAGTAGACGCGATTGGGGCGAGTGACCTTTGGTCGAGTAGTGTACCTTGTGATGGTAAGGATGTGATCGCGTATGTAGCGTTAGGGTCCTCGCCACACGAATGAGAGGAGGAAGACGAGGCGACGGCAAAGATGCCAAGGGAGATGAGGAACGGGGCGTCGTCAGCGTTGGATAGCAAGGTGGCGTGCACGACAGGGCTTGGAGCGCATGCAGTAGCGTTTCGCGTTTCGATGTCTGACGCCAAAGTCACCGATGCGAGGAGGAGGGAGACGAGAAGAAGGTGGAGGTCCGCTGGCATCGAAGAAAACAGCCACTGACGAAACGAAACGAAAACGGCTGATGAAAGCACGACAGTACGAGTACACGTACTGTAAGGCTAGCTACGTAGCTAGCTAGTGTACAGCTGTACACAACTACACGTTGCATAAAAACGGTTGTTCGTGTACATAAGTTGATATCTACTTTTTATATGAAGATATCTACGTACGTGAGCCTAAAACGTTGTAGTCGTACGTGTACCTTCGTACAGTATGCGTATCTTCGGAGATAGAATACTTTTATTACTTCGCACGTGTCCCATCCGCGTAATTTTTGGGCTACGTGTACAGATGTACACGCAACTTAGGCCAAGCGTGTACATGTACCTTCGAATAGTATTTCCGGAAGTACATACGTGTACAGTTTAATAAAGTTCTAACCTTCGTATTACATGTTTTTTTGATCTTGCTTGTATCATGCATGTGTGTAGCTGTGTACTACCGGTCTGCTCATATTAATTCCACCTAAATCCTACCTACTGTACACGTACTGTACACGTACACGTACAGATATATTCCAGTGCCATTCCTATCCCGGCCAGTCGGGTACAGGTGTAACTGTTTTTAAAAGCGTTTTTCCAGACTTGTTTTCTCGACTTCTGTTGAGAGTTTAGTATATGCACTTGATGAATATTGATTTATCACTGCACGGGGGTTGAACCTCCGTAGGGTTGATTCGTTCGTCCTCCGCCACAACTTGGCCCTGTATAAGTTGTAGGGTTGATTCGTTCATCCTCCTGATATTGGACACAGGTTCACTGTCAGTAATGTAACTACTGTTCTGAGCTGTCTTGTCAGTTTCGTCACTGTCTCAGCTCCTGTTTTGTGACTTACGGTATCCGTCATTCCCGAGTTCTCACTCGGATTCAGTTCGCCGAATACCTGGCACTCGTTCCTTTCTGCACATTCTCGATTACAGTTCACTGAACTTGACCCGACCCTTGTCACCTCGCGTCCGTTCACTTCGAGGCAGCCTGGGCGCAGTTCATGATTTGGGTTGTACTAGTACGTACTCAGTTGTACTACACGTATGCGTACTGCTCACGTACTCACTGCATGTACGAAAGTACGCGAAGGTACGTTGGAAGACATGTTGGCTTTCCGAGCTGAGTGTAGAAAACGAATATGCGTAATAACAAGAAGTGTACTCGCGCATTACATGCAAATTATGATTTGGCACCTCTGCAAACGACGCACTAAATTATTCATAAAGTGAGCTTTCGCATAAAGAACATATTCAGCAGGTTATCCTGATACCAAATTATTGTTCCATCAGGTGTATATTTAGGCCAGAGCAAGTATTTGGTGACTCTCTTACTAAACCAAAGTCGCGTCTAACGCGTTGGAGTTTGCGCTCAATGAAGTAAGCAAAATAAGGTTCTCGATCAACCAAAGAGTCAAAACCACACGGTTTGATTTGGTCGGAGTCGTTATCGGTTTCGAATATTCTAAAAACTTCTGCGTCATGTGCGTCGGCTTCTTCAGAAGAGAGTAAAATCAAGTTATCTAGATTTGCTGGCTTAGACGGATTCCAGCGCGTCAAGCATAAATCCGAGGTATTTCGCCACATCCCTTTACCTATCGACGGATTTTGAGCTCGAGCACTGCGACCTTGCCAAACATCCTTGATTAGGTATATCACATCCTGTGAATATAGACAGTTTAGTTCGTCACGAAATATTGAAGAAAGTTAAAACCCTTGCCTGCAGCTCAACATTTACCCAGCTCTTCATACTGCCTCGGCTGGCTTCCCTATCACGTAGCCTTTCAAATTGCGTTTTGTACTGCTTCGTGTGAATATGCAGAATAGGGTCAGAACTAAGTACTTGTCCTGTTAAAGTACTTATAACATGTGCAGCACACGATAAACCAAATATAGCTGGCAGAGCACCAAACACAGGAAGTGTCCTTATGCGAAAATTTGGCAAAACCTGAAAGTCTTGCAAAATAGACGCACTGCACGTTTCAGCTGTTGCCCCAAGTGAAACCAAATATTATGGACATCAATAGATGGCCAACGTGACGTGACGCCGAAAACATATACTTTTGGGAACAAAGAAAAGTTTGTAAGAAATGAAGGATAAGACAAAACTTGCCAATTTGCAGCGTTGTTTCTCTGTTGATAATAAGACAGGTATGCCACTTTCAATACCATGAACCTGTTTGAGTCGATGACGAACAGCGCGGGCAAGCGGATCAACGACACTTTCTCGTATGTCAACAATCTTTATTCGTGTAGGATCACACTTCGCACCGGCACCACCAGACGCCAGCACATTTATATTTTTCCGCACACAAGCAGCAAGTAAGTCAACCTTAGTGTCGACGTTGTCTATGCAGTCAACCACGAAATCAGGCTCTCCCTTCAATAACTCGTCTTCAACTGTTTTTTCAAACATTGCCACTTTAGTTTCGAGTTGAGCTTCAGGAAAAATTTTTCTGAAGTGCTTCGCGAGACACTCTGCCTTGTAGCTGCCAACGTCCTGGCGAGTGCCCAATGCATGTCTGTTGAGCGAGGATAGAGTAATTTGATCGAAATCAATAAGACGCATTCGTGACACCCCGGAGCGAAGGAGCATATGCGCACAGTGACTTCCAACGCCACCCAATCCGACGACAACGACGAACACGCTTGATACACGCTGTTGTGCCGTGCTGCCAAAAAACTGCACGTTGCGAGTGAAATGCTCAGCTAGGATCTCATCTGTTGCGCTACTGGTATGAAAGAGTTTACCCGTAAAAACACGAGAAGGCACCTGATGACGACGCGAATAAAGTATCGACACCAACACAGCCCCAACAGTGCTACCCGCCATAAACGCCTCAAACAACCGCATGGTAATCATCGTCAGCTTCCAACTCAGTGAAATACACAAGTTGGAGAAACGTTTCGAAGTGACGTGTTTCGAAGTCTACGATAGACGAGTTGCCCTAAGTCGAAAATTGTATGACGCTCAGTCAGCCGCGTACTCTACCCGTAATCGGCCAAATTAATCGCGACGCATGGGGAAGAGCGAACGTGAGGGGGCGCGTCTGACGGGCGATACTAATGGGGAATTAAAAAAACGCAAATTAATTTGGTTTCGGGTCGCGGAACTTTCATACAAAATGCTCATAGTTTTCACGTACTTTCAACGTACTTTCGTACGTGTACTTCCGAAGTACGAAAGTACTTTCGTACTTTGAAAGTACACGTACACGTAGCGTACTTCAGGATGTAAAATACGAAGGTACGAAGGTATGTAGCTATGTACTTTATGAGCAATTTCTCGGAACGAGACTTAGGGCAACTCTCGTCCATTCAGCCAACCTTTTCAAAACGAGACGCGTGGGCGCGTACGAACGTGACGTGTACGCACGTACTTCCGGAAGTACTTTCGTACTTTCGTACCTTCAAGGTACGAAAGTACTTCCGTACGTTTTCGCGATTTAGACTGAATACATTAACAAGTTCTGTAGGGCTGTGACGTGAAGGTAATAGCCCGAAGACTGCCCTAAGTTGTTTTAATTCATTATCCATATATAATAATATTTTTTCTTTCGCACGTGATGAAGTACTGTACTTCCGGAAGTATCTATTATTTCCATATCTAGCTATCTACGAAGGTACAATCGTGCGTTGACTACACGTAGCCCTACCGCCTAGCTAGTTATTCTATCTTGTAGTCTATCTATATATCTTATAGTGGGAGGGATCGATGTATGCAACTATGCATGCATGCATGCATGCATGGACGGAAGTATTTTATTAGTTTTAGATACACTAACTAGCTACCTTCGTAGTACTTTCGTACGAAAGTACTACCTTCGAAGGTACTCTCGAAAGTACCTTCGAAGGTACTTTCGTACTACGTATTATTACGAAAGCTGATTTAGTACCCTGATTTTACCTTCGTATTATTTCTTGTGAAAGTACAACTACTTTATTTCGTACTTTCGAAAGTACTTTCGTACTTTCGTACTTCCGTACGTGTACATGTACGAGTACGTGTACACATAGATACAGGTACGAAAGTACATTTTACCGCCGAAGAATATGATATTTCCGGAAGTATCATAAACTTACAATGGGCTAGCTAGTCTATCGACGTTTATAGGGCTACCTGCACGTCCAATAAAGCACTTCACGACCACACGTTGGGATACTCTCTCGGACGTGTTCTCCTGCGTCGTAAATTTCGTTCGCTAGACGATCTAAATTAGGCATCCGTTAAATTACAGCTTTCTTCACCCCCATGGCTTTACGAGATTTGCCTTTTTAAGTTAGCATGGGTGAAGAAATTGATAGGCACGTCTTGAGGAAATACGAAATACAACAGAAACTTGGGAAGGGGGTGAGCTGAATGCAGGTTGTACTTTCTGATCATCACGTTGGTTGAAAAAACGCTGTTACTATGATAACAGGCGTATGGTATAGTGTGGAAAACGGTTGACAAGAAAACACGAGACACGGTTGCATTGAAGAAGATTTTCGACGCTTTTCAAAACTCAACAGATGCACAGGTATTAATATTATATATATATATATATATATATATATTATGGACATCATCCATACTTACCTCGCATGTTTGTTTATTACAGCGAACATTTAGAGAGATCATGTTTTTGCAAGAGGTGAACAACCATGATAATATTATACGGTACTTGTTTTCAGACTTCTTTGTACACACACAAAAAAGAATTTGTGCGTTGTAGGCTACTGAATGTGCTGAAGGCAGAAAATGATAGAGATATATATCTTATTTTTGAATACATGGAAACTGATTTGCACGCAGGTGTAAAACCACAAATCATATCATTTTGATACAAGTATTGAATCTTTATTCGGCGTGTACAGTCATCAGAGCCAATATCCTTGAGGACGTCCACAAGCAGTACATCATGTATCAGTTATTTAAAGCTTTGAAGTTCATGCATTCTGCTGAGCTTCTGCACCGGGACATCAAGGTACTCTGTTCAAACTCGACATACAAGTTAATTATGAAAGTGATCAGTCAATTCAAAACTCTCAATATACAGCCCAGCAACCTTCTGCTTAACAGTGAGTGCCAAGTCAAGGTTGCAGACTTCGGTCTTGCACGCTCCATGGCTCTCATGAATAAGGATTTAGCTGACAGGCCAGTATTGACAGATTATGTTGCAACGCGCTGGTAATTGTCAGTGGGATCATTCCACTTTGTGACATAATTGTAGCTCTTGTCAGGTATCGTGCTCCAGAAATTCTCCTTGGTTCTACGAAATATACTTTTGGTGTTGATATGTGGTCCTGTGGTTGCATTCTGGGTGAACTCTTTCGAGGGTAAACCATGCAATTAATTTGAATGAGATAAAATTTTCTGATATTTCTCGTGAAGGCAGCCTGTTTTCCCCGGAACGTCAACCATGAATCAACTCGACCGCATTATACAGGTGAGGGACAGATATTTTTTGTTGTGCTCTTGTTTAGATGTTTATTCCCTTTTCTTTACGTAGTTAACCGGAAAGCCAACGGAGGAGGATTTGCTTGCAATTCAATCTCCCTTCGCTGAATCTATGCTAGAGTCATTGCCATGCACAAGTTCAAATACAACACGTGAGGTACACGTATACTTACTCCAGTTCTCTACAATTTCTTTCTCAACACTTCCTATGTTTTTTGGCCGTAGCTGATTCCGAACACAAGCGAGCATGCATTTGATTTGCTGCACAAGCTCTTGGACATAAACCCTGATAAGAGGATAATAGCTGATGCAGCATTGCGTCACCCATACCTATCGCAGTTCCACAATCCTGCGGACGAACCATCATGCAACCACGTGATATCTATTCCTATCAATGATAATACAAAGTATACTATCCAGGAGTACAGAGAAATTTTATACTCGGAAGTTGTAAAACGCAAAAAGGTCCCGCTTGATTTAGTCATTGCATACTTTTTCTCAAACGCTATCATTTGTCAGGAGTTAAGACGACGCTTGCGACAGCGGGAGTTGGCTCGGCCTAATTAACTTTAAAGGACGTTCATGCTGCAGAATGGGTTTCTTGGTTCAGGTATCATTACTCGGGGTTTAGCTATCAAGTGAGCACTCATAGGAAATGTATTAACGAGAATGGCTCAAATGGATTCTCCTCAAGAATTTGTGTACCTGATGACCAAGGTATCTGTGACCAGGCTCAGCTCTACTATTCTTTTATCAGTATTCTTCATAAAGGTCCATGATTTGATGACTGATTTTTTCACACACACCCTGTTTTATTTCATAGTCAGCCAACCAATTCGATGACAATTTTAAAGTCGACATCAGCTTCGAAGCTCAAAATAGAGAAACAACCCGATCGATCGCATGTGCATAAGTAAAACTACTGTCGGAAAAAAAATGGGAATGCAGAAGTTGTGACGAACTTCAAGAACCTTGCCAAGATATAGAACTGAAACAGCGATTTCATAAGCAGTATACTGCAAGCTTAGAGTTGTTCTTAGACTGTAAAGTTCGTGGAGAAGTGAGGCTGGGGAAATGATTAATAAAGCATAAGATTTCACAGTGATTCTTTTTCTACTCCGACCTGTCATTTGCAAAATTCCACGCAACTTGCGCAAGACCGCGGCTAAGGCTTTCATTCACAGTCTGAGCTCTGGTCACTCTCTTCACTGCATTGAGCAAATGTCTATACGGGTGCTCCACATTAAATTCAAAGCCAAGAGTGTGTAAAATAATTCTTTCGGCTTCTAGTATGTCATCTTGCCGCTCCAAGTAGCAGTCCTGCAGAGAACATGAAAAAATGCGCACAAAACAGGCACAACAAGTATGGTAAGTGGACACAAGCACCTTTTGGAAGATTTCCTTTGCTGCTCTTTCATGGTCGTTTTTGAACTGGACAAGGTAGGAGATGCGCACAACCTCCCGGAGAGGCTTAGGAGTTTCCTCCACTTTTCCAGCTAAAAAAAGGCTAGCTGTCGCTATACTCTGCGAAAGTAATCAATAAACTATGAAATCTCCGCTAAAATTAAAAGAAAGCTTACGAAAATATCAAGTCGAGTTTTGCTTCGAGGCTGCCATGCGTAAAAACGGTGACAGAAAACTATAGCGGTAGCGATTGTGAGTTGAGGCCTGCAACACGTCAGCACAAGTAAGGTAAAAAGCTAAAAAGGTTCATCAGAATCTGCCCACATTTTCAGCTCTAACCCCGCATCTTCCAGAAATTCGCAGTACACCCAACGAGACGAAGCCTCGAGAATTACTTCGTTTTCAGGTAGGACCATGTAGATGCGCAATTTCCGCGTGACCACAGTCAGGCACGCGAGGGAAACAGCACTTTTTCTCTGCGGGATAGGCTCTATGCTTTTTCAGTTTATCTTTTTTATGTACTGTAGTTGTACGAAGGTACTAGGTTGTACTCGTACGAAAGTACTTCCGGAAGTACCTGTACATATTATGTACAGCTAGCTGTACAACTTGCGTGTACACGTACACGTACGTGTAAATAATAAGTAAAATAGTCGTGTACTTTCAGCACGCACGTTTATCTTCATAATTTCGTATATCCTTCGTACGAAAGTACGAAAGTACTTCCGTACACGTACATACACGTACGGCGCTTCGGCCGTCAGTCAGTTGGGGGAAGTGCGGGTCGTTGTTCGGCGGTCTGGATCGGAAGAGTGGTTTGAAACTCATACTCCAAGTCACGAACGTTGCCTCCGCGCCGTTACCCGGCGTGCCGTCGGATAGAGTCATCCCACGCCTCCCCGCGCGCGCCCGCGTGCGCAAGTGGCGCGTCGCCCGAGCGGGAAGAGCCACGATGCGTTGAGTTACGAACCCTCCCTCGAAACTACGACTCCGATGAAACACGCGAGATCTGAAAGCGCGTGCTCGATCAAAGTTAGGGTTACGACCGAGGACGCAGTGCCCAAAAACGCACGTGATTGGTCGAAATTTCACTCCCGGAGGCTTGAAGCGAGCCCAGATGGGAGAAAGCGCTTCGCACTTCCCCCCAAATAGTAGTACACGTAACTCCGAGATACCTTCGAAGGTATAGATATGTAGATAAACTCTGGGGTCTAGCTAGGTACTGTACCTTATTAGGTACTTTCGTACCTTCGAAGACATCACTTCATATATACTTGTAAACCACGCTAAACGGCGTACTTTAGTAACTGCTGGTACGTGTACTTCCGTACCTTCGTTCGTTCGGCAGCTAGCTAGCTACCTTCGTACGAAGGTACGGAAGTAGTTCTCAAGCACGCGATAGAGCTACAGTATCTCCATTTACACTTCCGGAAGTGCTTCCAGAAGTACTTCCTTCGTACTACTTCCGTTTCGCAGGGTTTAGGGTTCAGTACACGAAAAAATGAGTTCTTCCAACTTAAAGTACCTTCGAAGATAGAAATAGCCCTACATAGACCAGCTAGCTAGCTACCTACCTTCGAAGGTATACTTCCGTACCTTCGAAGGTACTTCCGGAAGTAATATCTACCTTGGTAGCTAATAAGACTACACGTACCTTCGAAAGGTATCTATCTATCGACGTTCCGGAAGTACGTATATAATATAATATACAGCTGTACACGTACACGTACACGTAGGCCCTACTTCCGTAACGGTTGTTGGCCTACGTGTACAGTGTATCTTCGAAGGTACACGTGTAAGTGTACACTTACGGAAGTTTGAGGACTTCGTTTCAGAATTGGGGGAGGTAAATGTCAGCAGTGGGTTTAGGGTCAGAAAGGGGAGACAACTCTGGAACTAATCGGAGGCAGTGGTTCAGAACGAAATGTAGTCAAGAACCAGGAAACAGTCTTTTCCTGTTTGCAGTGCCAGTTCATTCGAGATAAGGGTTTCTGCGTGGCGATCGAATGTCTGTTTCAATTTCAAACATGATCTCATTACCGTGTCCACTTAGACGAATCTCCACTTTCGCCTTCCTTCATCCGCTCAGCAAGCTCCTTCCACGACAGAGTCGACAAGTTATCTTTATTCTTTTGCATCCAGCTTGTGTATGCCACCGTGTCACTCCCGCCCGGGGACATGTAACGCTTCAACACCGAGCTTGCCTTGTTTTCCTCATGTGCCCGAAGCCACTGCTCGTCAAAAACCTCGTCGTCTGCGCCTGAACCGGCAGATATCTCACGCACAAACTCGGGAGTGTAATCTATTTCGTTTTCCTCCGATGTAAGCTTTGCCGAAGGCGCGTTTGTCTCGAAATTAAAAGTCACGGTTGAGCCAGGATCGTCTATGGCCGTCAGTGGTAACAACTCCTTTGTAAATGGCGTGGTGGCTTCAGGAGGCTCAAGGCCCTCTTCAAGTTTTCCGGAAACACCTGACTTAGTATTAACCTCCTGTACTTTCTTATCTCCAAAGTCAAATGCACCCTCGATCGTCACGAGGTCAGTCTCTTCAGAGACGACCGACGAGCCAAGAGAGTTGAACGCCTTTCCAAGAATAGACACGGTAGAAGATTTGGGCGCCCTTGCATCCGCCTCATCTTCTCCAAATTCTTCCACGGCAGACTTATCTGCCACTGCAGCATCGGCCTGATCCTCGCATTTTTGTTTAGTGATTCCTCTCTCCTGTTTTTTCAGAGCGCGAAACAGTGTGCCTGTCTCGACCGCTTCAAGACCGAGGGGATCGAAGGATCCCCGGAACGTATCGTCAAAGACTTCTGAAGCGAACGAATCTTTGCCGAAGCCTCTGCCAGAGAGCCAAAACTGTTCGAAGTCCGCGCGTGAGTCGAACGACTTCGCGAAACGATCCCGATCCTTCTTGAAAACGAGGTTATTCGCAATCAAGAACATCATCGCCGAAGTCATCGCTGCCTCGCCCCCTATGTTCACGAGTGCGTTCGCGAGATCCGCATCTGCAACGAGTCCAGCTACCCCCAATGAGCCGATAATGGCCCCTGTTGCAGCTCGTTTCTCCGAGTCGGTGAGCTCAGGGAGTTGTGGGACATCAAACTCGGGGAATTCATACTTACGCATCACGGCGTTGTGCTCTGCGGTCGTGACCGCTGTCAAGGAAGCGGCATCGGCGTCTGCCTTCTTTTTCTTTATTATCGTACCATCCACACCCTCTATTTCTGCGTTCTTGAATGCCAGGAATGCTGCCTCTGCCTCGCGTTTAGCGAGCATCGCGACTGCCTCTGTGGCGGTAACTACTTCGTTCTTCACTTCCTTCGCACGTTCAACCGATTTGAAGGCAGTCACTGACGAGTTTTTTACGTGCTCCTGTGCCTGAGCATACGCCACTACATCATCCTTATCTGTCGCTTTGAGCTTCTCGACTGCGGCGTCAGCAGCCATCACTGCATCTGCCGCTGTCGCGGTGGCATCATCAAACCTCGCCTGTGCAGCACGCATCAGCATGACCTCCTCGGACAAATCAATGTCGTAAACAGTGAACTCGGACGCATCATGTGATTGCATGTTATCTACGAGTGATTCGACCTCCGCCGCAATGAGGTCCGCTTCGATCATTCCGCTTGATATCTCACCATGGAATTCTTGTCTTGACGCGTGCAACTCAACGATTTTGCTTGGGACAGCCTCTGTCATCGTAACTCTCACGCCGACACCGACGTCATAGCAGCAACCTGGAGCGTTTAAAGTGCACACGTAGTTACTACCGTCAGGCCATGCGAGCCAACCGCTGGATTCATCTACTGTCACGAGCTTAAACTCGATTGAGTTTGTGTCGCGTTCGCCAGTGAATATAGCCTGGTCGGGAGCAACTTCGACGAACGCAGTCCAGTTATCTCCGGGACTCCACGTCATTTCTAATCCAGACTCTGCGTTCCATCCACCAAGCTCGATGATGTTCCCGACGACTATGAGTTTCTCGCCGTCGTTCAGATGTTTGTTCACAGCGAACGAAATGAGTGTTGGATTCGCGTTCACAAACCGGTCATCGGCAACCGCTGCTGCCAGCTCATTTTTGGGTGTAGGTGGTGAAGTGGGTGGCCGTTCAGGATCAGACCTTTCCTCTGGCGCGTCGACGGTCTCTGATGCGGTGGCAACCGTGGGGGGTTGATGGTCCACCCTTGGCATAAGGTTCCCATTTTCGTCGAGAGAAAAGATAATTGGCGCAGTGTCCTTTGAAGAAATCGCACCAGTCTTCTGTGTTGCGTCTGTATCATATCGATGCACCGCTGCCTGAGATCTGGCAGGGCTAGGCACCATAGAAACTTCGGACATGGGCAGAATAACTCCCGAGTTCACGGGACTGCAACCGGCGCCTATAATTTCCACTGACACGGTTTCGATCCAGCTTGAGTCTTCCTCTGTCGGGACGACTCCGTTCGGGTCACCGCATGCCAAACCAACGTCTGCAGCGAAGTTTTTATTCGAAAGCCAGGCGTGAAGAGGTGCTCGCGCGTCTGTCAGTCTTTTCACGCGTAGTTTTTCGCTCTCACATATGATACTCGATGTTCCATTTCGATGGTCAACTTTCACTAGTTTGAAGTCAACCCAAGCAGCAGCAGAGTTTTCATCTAGTGCACCGAAAACCGAAAACGCGTCAAATAGTGCAGCTGCGCTCCATACGTCCCCGTCAGTCCATGTCATTGGGACGATGCGTTCGGTGTTCCATCCCCCAAGCTCAGGCAATGAACCGACAAGGGCGAGTGATTCCCCAACTTCAAGCTTTGAGGTCGCGCGAAACACGACAGTTGCAAGAACTTCTTCACCTCTTAAGACGTGATCGACCGAGATCATCTTGCTCTTCAGAGCTGGCGCGGAGACAGCGTTGGAGTGAAAAGTACCAGAGTTTGCCAGGGTCGATATTGATGCGGAAGACGTAGTGTCATTACAGTCTTCGGCCCCGTCTGGAAAGTAGAGACTATCAAGTGGTGGGAGAACAAGATCTGGACCTGGGGACCACAGGTCGACGCGGTCGGCGCGTCGCACGACGACTTTGAAATCCCCGACTGCAGCCTCAGGAAGGGCGACAAGTCCGCTCCAACTCTCGTCACCATCAGGTCTGTCATCTGATCGAATGACCTTGTGCAGCTCTGCCCCGAGCAGAGGGTCCCAGTCACCGAGGAGGTCCCCGGCACCGACGACCACAGCGACGCCTTCGATCCCGTCCCACTCTCCTCGCGGCATGGGAAACGTGAGCTTGACGACGCGGTATGAATCCGAAGCGGTCTCTCCGGGAATCCCCGAAGTAATAGACGAGGCCAGAGCACGCCCGCGGTGGGAAGCCACGTTGAAGACAAGACGTGCGTCGGCTACGGAGCGTTGCTTCGCAATCGTGGTTTGTTTCGCGCTAGATTTTCCGCGTGCGAATGCGAAAGTTGTGAAAGAGACTTGCGGGGTGTTCGCATGCGATGCCATCCTATAAAAAAATGCGCGAAATACAAGTCGTCGCCACGTGTGCGCGATCGCAGCGGGACGTTGGTCCCGACAGGGCGTGTTGCTCTGTGTTCAAATATCAGACGAATCGATAAATTGCATTCATGTCTAGACTACGAGTACACGTACGTGCGTGTACAGTAACTTGTACGAAAGTACTTTCGTACCTTCGTACGAATGTAGTACACGTACACATACAGTAAAACGTACGAAGGTACTTTAGTACTTTCGTACTTTCGTACGAAAGTACGTACTTTCGTACTTTCGTACTTTCAGGGCTGCCACAGAGGCACGACTTCAAGCAAACCTTGTCCTTCTTTCCATAAATAGAGCACGGACTCGCTATTCAACGCGGGTATGAAGGTCGTCAGCTTGTTTTCCGGCATAGGTGGTCTCGACCTAGGTCTAGAAGAAGCCGGGCACGAGGTCATCATGCAAGTAGAGAACGATCCTCACTGCTTGCAGGTGTTACAGCGGCACTTTCCTGGAAGAGAACTTCGTCGCGACGTAGCTGAGCTTTCAGACCTTCCTGCAGGAGCGCAATTGCTCGCTGCAGGATTCCCGTGCGAGGTCCGGCACACTTCTTTCCTTTTCCCCGATTACCACGTTATCTGTTGCCTTCA
>JACLAB010005794.1_pt1 | contig 24707 bp, 31 predicted proteins | sample 8027921 | NCBI WGS metagenome assembly JACLAB01 (sample SAMN15725117, study PRJNA655200) | protist metagenome | isolation source: fluorescence activated cell sorting (FACS) single amplified genomes of... | place: USA: West Boothbay Harbor, Gulf of Maine | collected 2000-07-19
AGAGGCTTTTGCATTAGCTTCTCCTTGTGCAGCTATATTAGCCTGTTGTATTTCTTGGTCTCTTTTTTGTTTTTGGGTTCTTTTTACTTTTAAAAGTTGATTAGCTAATTTAAGATTGTTTACTTGTCTTATATCAATCGCATCTTCTAAATCAATATTGCCTTGTTGCAATGAAACTTGAATATTCGCTTCTAATTGCTGTTTTTCCTCTTCATCTGGCTCAAGCTCTAAAAATATACCAAAATCATGCAAGCATACATTCTCTATCTCTTCTAATGTAGCCACATTAAATGTATTTATACTGCTTAGCAAAGATTCACGTGTTAATGGAAACTGCAATGCGTCGTTTACCCTTAAACTTATATTCTCTGCGGTTTTTATAGTGATATACATTAAAGACTTTAATATGTGCCTTGTGGCTGTATTTGAATTAGCGGCAGCCATTTTTTGTAGCCCAACTAAAGCGTTTTTATCTGGAGAACTTCCGTCTCTAGCTTCATTTAATCCAGTTGTATCTCTTATCATTTGTAAATAATATTGATACGTTTGTATTAAAGCTTGAATTTTAGCAAGACCACTAGAAGATTGCAATTCTTGTATAGGAACTTTACCCCTATTTAATTCTCCATCTTGCGTTAAAGATCTACCAACAATACTACCAGTTTGAAAATACATATTTAAAGCTTCTGCTGGGTTGTAATTTGTTCCATTACCTAAATCAACTTCAGCTAACCCATCCATATCTAAATAAACCCCATCTGGAACCACCCGAGATAATACTTGTTGCAGTTTTAAATGTGTTAACTGAATCATATCAGCAAAACTAGTTATTCTATTAACCAAAGAATCTACTTTACCTTTATACATTCTTGGTGCAGATATACAATAGCTCATATTAACTTTAGTAGTATCTGAATAAGGCCTGGTCATATTTTCAGCAAACTTCCATTCTAAAATTTTACCCATTCCAAGAACTTTAGCCCCGGTATATAAAACTTCTATGCTTCTAGATACTCTTTCAAAATTATCATTTTCGGGTGGATCAAAAGAATCATCTTTTTCAATTGTTTTTTCTAATCCTTGTTCAGTTCTTTTAATTTTAAATACTTGATTAGTATATGTTTTATATTCAAAAAACAATACAGAAATAAGATTATTATCGTCTTGTCCCCCATAATTTCTTACATAATTACTATATTGAGAAGGACCTTTATATTTTTGTATTTCTTGTAATTCACTATCTGTTAATAAAGGAAATTGTCTTTTAACTTCTGATAAACTTAAATTTTTAACTTCACCTACATAATATATATCTTCAAAGTTAGGGTCTTCTGTATAAGAATAAACAATTGCTGCAGGATCTACATAATCAACTGTAACACCTTCTGATAAATTAAAACTTGTTTTTGAAACACCAATTCCTAATACTGCTAAATCATATGCAATCCTTCTTTGGTCTTCTTTATACTTATTAGCATTAAAAACATTTTCTATTAATTCTTCTTCTGCAATTTCAACAGCTTGCTTATAACTTAATTGCATTACTAAATCTAATTCTTCTTTGCTTTTTGGAAGATTTTCTGGATTAGAAGTATTATAAAGATCTGCTCCGGTGGATTGTTTAATGTTTTCAACAAAAGACTGAGAGTACATGTCTTCCATTATACTTGCCGCGTATCTAGTTCTTTCTTTTAATGCAAAAGGATCTGTAGCAAAAGATTTTATTTTATAACCTTTTTCTGTCATTCCATTTACTACAATGTCTACAAACTTTGGAATTACTGGAACAATTTTCCAATCCAAATTTAAATAAGACAAATCACCATTAATAGATAATTCATCTTTATATTTTGAAACGGGTTGTTCCCCTCTAGCATATAATCTTAAACTATGATAGTTTTGAAAATTCTGTAAATATCTATCACCGCCTATATCTTGTCTGAACCATTCGTTTTCAATGGCTTGAGCCACTTGTAACCCATAGTCATAACTATTCTTTACTGAATCTGGTACTACCTGATCTGGGAATGAACTGTTATAATTTGTGTAAACCATTTATTTTTGAATTATTTTTGATGTAAAGCCATCATTGTTATATTTTTTTATTCCTAAACTCATAGGTTTTAAAACCCTTTTAGCCACGGGAGCATACTTATTTTTATTACATGCCATTATAGCTAAACCTGAGCTAATTGATGCATCAAATTTTGTTCTGTTATTTAAATTAAATTTAGACCAATCATTGAGTGTTCTTATAAAATACATATCTCCATATGTATCATTATTAAATCCAATATAAGAATCTATGTAGCTTTCTATTGCGGCTGCGTGTGCTTGCTTCATATCTTCACTGGAGTTTGGTACACCACCAATTTCTCTTTCAGTAACAGATAATTTATTATAGGTCTTGTCTGGTCTGTTTATTGAATAGCCCCTATAGCCTCTTCTTTTTAAATAATATAATAACCTAGGTTTGTTATTTTCTGCTAAAATAGGCATTCCATAGAACACTAAAGCCATTAATACATCTTCAAAAAAGGTTTCTGCATTATCAGGTCTTGCAACGTATTCTAAAAAAAACATATTAGGTGGTACATCTTCCATAGAAAACTTAGTTAATCCGTGTAAAGATCCTTTAGAACCTCTCCCATCGACTGTACCAGATATATCGTAACTATCACATCCAAATGCGCCACAGTGTTCATTGCCTGGATATTTAGCTCCATTCTTTAAAATCATTCTGTTTTGCATATTGTTATCTGGAACCCAGGAAACAAAAAATCTACCTTTATTATTTGGTACAAACATTACTTTTGTATCTCTAACACCACCTAACCATTGAAAATTTCCTTGTGTTATTAAGCTAGAGTGTTTAATGTCTTCATTATAATCTATTTGTTCGTAAATCTTAGTTAGATTAAATAAAGATTGTTTTGTTTCATCTCTAAATGCATGCTGTATAGTTCTTGGAAACTGTCTATAAAATTCATTTAAAGCATCTTGATCTGTTTTTAAACCTTCAACTTCGTTTTGCCAATAATCTATTACACCTATATCTACTTCACTTTTATCTATACCAATTATTGGTTTTTCTGGCGTATCGAATATAGGTACTCCATATTTATCAATGAATCCTTCGTAGTTCCATTCCATAGGTATGAACAAAGAATATAATCCTGAACTAGTCTGTCCGTTGCGGTTTCTTTTAGTAACGTTTGAATTTTCATATAATCTTTTAAAGTTTTCCCCTCCTTTATCTAATGCATTTGATGTTGATCCCATCATACACTTACCTACTATTCTGCTACCTAGCCTTAGCGTAGTCTTAGTTACTCTCCAGTTGTTTAATATATTATCTGGTCTTTCCCATTTACCAGATTCATCATGTACCAACAGCTTTAGTTTTTCACCGTCATAACTGTTATCTCCTGTATTCTTCCAGTCAATAGTAGTGTCTAATCCTTCAATATCTTTTAGCTGCTCGTTTAATTCTATTTTTCGTCTAGTTAGTTTCGACGCCGGGACCCTGTACGCAAGCTCTGTCTTCGGCCTGTCCATCCCGTCCTGTACCGGCTTGAAGAAGAACGGATAGTTCGTGGATATGGGTACAACCTTGTCGGTGAACATCTTTTTTGCATCAGCACCCGTCTTCGATAAAATTCCAAATCTAGCATCGCTTGATATCGTTGCCTGGCTAACAGTCTCTGATGATGCCATGAAGCTAAACCCAGACCGTCTATTCTTGAGGTAGCATATACCGTAACATCTACTGTCGGCCTTACAGGCCTCCCAAAAAATGTAGAATAGTCTGTTAGATTCCCTGAACTCTGCGGCCCCAACATCAATCTTGGTCCACTGCAAGTACATGTAGTGAGAACCAGTAATGTAAGTAGGGGTACCATTATTATAGAACGAAAACCCTTCTTCTCTAGCTTTAAATTCATTCTCTATATAGTTATACCATTGTTCTTTAAAATTGTCTGGATAAGCATCCCAATCAAAAACACTTTTAATTTTACTAAGTGCTTTGGGGTATTCAAATTTTTCCCAATATTGTTCGGCTTTTACATTGCTTCTTTTATAAGCTTTGTTTATTATTGGTAACCCAATCCTAAAGCCTTGTATATCATATATTGCACCTACTGTACCGTTTTTACTTATAACTACTAAATCATATTCTTTGTTATAACCGTACTTAAAGCTTTTTAATCTATTTAACCTTTTTAAAGTATTAGGTCTTATGTGATCATCTACAATTGAATATAGCGTTTGTTGATACATTATTTAGATCTGCTTTCAGCAAAACCACCAAACTTTTTAGCTTGCTTTGTATTATCTTCTAACATTTTTTCTTCTTGCTCTATTCGGCTTAGTATTTCAAATGCATCAAATATTGCTAATTTTTTAGTTGCAGCAGCATTTTTAAGTCTGTCCGCGGATATGTCATCACCTGAATCTACAATCGCTTCTTTAGCTACTTTAATTAATTCCTCAACTGCTAACTGCCCAGCCTGGATTATATTCAACTTCGTTTCCTTTGTGTTCATATTTAATAACAATATCATTTGATTTCATACAGTATAAACGCTCATTGTCTATTATAAATTCCCATTCACCATTAGGCGTGTAGCCTACTAGGTCACCAGAGCTAATATCGAGCTCGTTTAAAGAGCTATTGTCATATTTTAATATACCAATAAGGGCTTGTTCTTTTTCTTGCTTTAAATAGTCATTATTTAAAATAGGTTTAACAAAGCATCTATCTCCAAAAGACTTCCACTTCCCTTCTGTTCTATATAAATAAATTTGATCTATCTGACAAAAATATAAATTATCTTTAAAATATTTACTACCGTTTTTTTCTTTACCTCTTATATCATAATATCTTCTAAAAATATTATGATGTATTATTATTTCATCACCTACTTTAATGGGTGTTTTGTATGCTAAGGGTATTGAAATTACTTTAGCTTTTTTATTTATAAACTTAAAAGATTCTATATTACAATTTAATATTAAATTTTTATCGTTTACTTTTAAATTATTATCATATCTTTCTCCTATTGGTTCAACAATAAAATCGTATATGCTATTCATATTCTAAATTATATTCAACGGACACCGGCATGTTATAGTTAAACTTTTTCCATGGCAACACCTCATCATTTTTTTTAATAAATATATTATAAGAATGGTCAGTTTCGTCCAACACGATATAAGCTATTTTATGTCCCCCATAGACCTCTTGCCCAACAGAGTAGTGCATAGCATCGCTTTTATATTCAGATCCAATACTGATCTTCCTTATAATACTAGACATTTTATTGCTTTACTTCTTCAGAAGATTCGATTTCAGTATACTCGCCTGTTTCCAAGTCAATGCTAATTGCACCGTATTCTTTTTCTAACTCCTTTTTATATTCTTCCATTTGTTGGCTTATGCCGGCATATTCGTGTAACAGTACATGCTTTTGGTTTTCAACAAATCCAACGTCTCTTAAAAGATTAGCCATTGATGTTTGCTGTTCTTTAACTTTAGCAAGTTGCTCTTCTGTTACTTTGTTTTTTACTTCTTTTGTTTTTACTTTTTTCATTTGATTAAATTTAATTGATTATAAAATATTTTTACCTTAATACTAATAGATTTGTTGCCGTAGTAGCGGCATCAGTTACATAAATTTTTCTTGCTAATATTGGTACAAAAGTGTGAGCCCCTAAGTTTTGTATAACTACAAAATCTCCAGGTTGATTAGCTTCAAGCTCCACTTTTAAATTATAATTAGAATTACCATTTGCTGAACCGAAAACCGCAAAAGCTTCGTTGTCAGGGGCTGTAAAATTACCATCTGCATCTAAAGGGGTCGTAAAGTCTCCAGCAACTGTTGTAACTGTAATATTACCCGTTACGGTAGTTAATCCAAATGCAGCATTTAAGGTCACTGCATCAAAAATTATTGTTTGACCAGCTATACCAGAATTAATAATACTTGAAGATACAACTTCAATCGCACTTACAGCACCAGCATTATCAGTAGTTATTTGATATGTTGTTCCAGTGTTTATACCTGATGTTGAATATAATGCAGATCCTATAAATGTACCTCCGCTTGCATATACTGTTCTAGATTCATTAGCAGTTAAATTAGCTGTACCATCTACAATTTGCCCAATAGGAATACCTGCAGCAGAGCTTCCTGGCACTTTTAATGTTCCTGCTGCAAATAAATCAACAGCAAGATTAGCAAAATCTCTACTTACTCCGTATTGTATCATTTTTTTATTTTTTAAATTATTTTGTTTTGTCTTTTATTTTTTCAAAAGTACGTAAACCTCCAAGGCCTAGCATACCTAATAGTACAGTCATTAAATGCTCCATTTGTAATGCTGGAGGGGCATCAGTTGTTTTTGTAATCCAAATAAATAAATCTCTTATAACAAAGTTGTAAGCTAATGCAACTCCGCATATCCAACCTATAAAAGGTCTCCAACCTGCAACAAATAATGTTCTATGTCCGGCTTCAATTTCATTTATTTTAGTTTGTAATTCAATGATTTCATTAGGGTCTAATTCTTTACCCTTAATAGCTTCACGAATTTCCCATGCTAAACTACCCGCTGCAGATTTTTTATTATCTCCGCCTTTTAAAAGACCTAGTAGTAATTTCCACATTTTATTTATTAACTATTTTTATCAATTGCTTCCTTACGAGCACTTTCCCAAGAACTCATTTTTCCATCTTTATCTAAATCACCTTTCATATTCATTGCACTTGCTTTGTTGTCTATTGGATTAATGTTTAAAAGGTTGGCCGCATGTTTTGACATAAATGTTCCCATAATATTATTTTTTTGTTTTGTTATATGCTTCTTTTTCCCAAGGAAGATTTTTTGCTCCCTCTTGCATTTTGCTTCTTGGATAAGTTTTATTTTTCCAGTAAACGTTTTTATCGTCGTAATCTAAATCACCTCTTTTAAATTGATCTATATGAACCATTTCGTGATCTATAACTTTTTCTTTATCTTTTGGGTTTACATTAATATCAACTAATATAGAACCGTTATTATTAGCTTTACCTAAAACCATGCCTCCTAAGTCTACACTATATATAGGTGTGTTATCGCAACTGTAAGGTGGTGTGTTTAGTTTAAACGCCATAAGGGAATTTTTTATTTAAAGCTTCTTTTCTTTTTTGACAACCACAAGGTTTCTTTAAACTTTTAGAAATTGAATCTACAACAGTTTTTACACCTGTTACAGTGGTTATTTTTTCAATAGTATCTCCTAGTCCTGTTGATTTCATATGATTAAAATTATATACCCCCTGCCGAAACAGGAGGCATATGAATTAGTAATTAGGCAGTATAAGTAACTGTGTTTGCGTAAAGCTGCAAGTTAGTAGACAAAGGAGCTTGCCCTGGGGTTGGTACACCACCGGTTTGATCTTTTCCTAAGCTTACGGATGCTTTAACTCCACCTGGATTAGCAGTAAGTGCTCTGTTTACAAATGCAATTGGTGATCCTGAGGTGTAATCAGGTACCCCAGTGCCTCCTGCAGAATCTGTTGAAATTAGAAAGTCAATTTCAGATGTTGCTGAATTGCTTAAAGATAAAGTTAATACCCCTGTTGCGTCTACGTAACTAATGTTACTGATTTGATCTACGTTTACTAGTACTTCTCCTTCTGTTAGTGGAGCACCAGTATTAACGATACTGAATGATAAAAATTTAGCCATTGTGTTTGTGTTTGTTGTTGTTATTGTTTTTGTTTGCTAGGGTTTATACAGTCCTATCTGTTTTATTTACTTACTTTAGAAGCATTAACTCTACCTTTAAGTCTTTCAGCTCTTCTTTCTAATCTTTTAGCTTTTGCTCTTGTAGCTCTTGCGCTAGTTTGTTTTGCGCCTGTGTCAGCTGATTTAGCTTTTGTAGGATCTATGCTTTTAATTGTTCTGTTCGTTTTAGCTTTTGCACTTGCAGCTTTGCTTTGCGTTTTTTTCAAGCGAGCTTCTTGCCTTGACATTCCACCTTTTATATTTGCTCTTTTTTCTTTTCTAATATCTTTATTAGATTTTCCAATTCCAGATGCAGTTGTTTTAGAAGCTTTGCTATCAAGTATATCTTTTCTTTCAGCTTTTCCTGGTGTTGGAATTTGTGAAGTTCTAGCCGATCCAGAATCTAATACATTTATTTTTTGTGTTTTTATACCTGCATTAGCTAAATTAACTTTTTTACGCGTGCTTCCTCCGCCTCCCTTAGCCGGATCTTTTACAATAGACGTAAGAGCTTCAGTTAATTTTTTACCCTCTTCTTGAGTTGGTCCCCTATAAATTTGTTTAGGGGCCATTTCCGTTGCTGTTGGATTAGGTATATTTTTATCTTTAACTCTTGGCCCTTTACTTCTTAGACTTGCCCTGGTTTGTGTCCCATATTTATCAAAATCACTTACAGGAGCTGGTTCTGAACTTAAAGCGCGTTCCGGGTTTTTTAACTTAGTTCCGTACTTGTCAAACCCAACTTTACCTATATTACCAAGGTTTGGATTAACCGCTTTAACGGGAGACTTTAGCATTGGTATACCCTTTTGTTTATATCCTAGTTTGTTCATAATTGTATATATTATCCTCTTAATTTTCCTGACATTACGTTTCTTGCATTTTGAAAAGGCGAATTACCTTTCATTGCTATTGGTGCAGTTGTATCTAAAGATTGACCAGCGGCATCTCCTTGCTCAATGTTTCCCATTGTATTATCTTTTAAATCAGCTTGCAAGCCTTGTCCCATAGCATTTGGATCTCCCATCATACTTATTCCTTGTGAAAATTTTGGATGATTACCACTGTAGCTTCCAGCGTACCCCTTTCTGTACGCAATGTCATTTTTTAAATAATTAATTTCTTGTTTTTCGCTGTAATCTGGCATAATTTCTATGTTTTTGTTTGTGTAATTGTTATTGTTTTATTAGCAGTTCCATTTTTTTAAAGCTAAAGCTTTTCGAGTTGGCTCTCCATTGGGCTTTTTCATTGGCCCTTTTACACCACTCATCCTTGCACAAAATGACTTACGTCTTTTAGCCGCCTTACTACCTTTCTTTAATTTAGAAGGCTTTGTTGTTACAGCAGTTTGAAGTTTACTTCCAGGGTTTTCTTTCCTGTAAGATTCAACCCCTTTTTTGTTTAATCCTCCTTTAGGATCTTTCCCTTCTTTTCGAGTCCATGCTGCCGTTTTCTTTTTTTGAAAAGGTGAGTCGTTTTGTATATAAGCCATTACTTTTTTATTTTAATCCACTTACTTAATGTATAACCGATTGTAACAATTAATAGAATTACTTTTAACCAAACTTCTAAGTTTGTCATAGTTACAACGCCTACAGTCCCATTTAGTACTATAAGCTTAATATCATTGATCTCCATATCTTACATGGAACTTTTTGCAAGTTGTGTAATAGGACCTGCTTTATAAAAAGGCTTGTCTTTTTTAAGTTCCATACCTGTGATCCCTGAACTAGATCCTGTTCCCATTGGAAAACCCATTGTATTTAATGGACCATCCCAAAGAGCATTAGCACCTACTACGCCTTCTGCTGCTTTTAATACTGCTGGTGATTGCTTTTTCATGTTGTGTGTGTTATCTGTGTTTGTCTTTGTTTACGTTATTTATTGATGTTTTTAATACGGTATCGGTATATGTTCTACCTAGCATTATAACATTTCTTCTTTCACTGGTTGGTATATCTTCTTGACCAAGCATTATTCTGTATATTCTATTTATAAGTTGCTTGCCTTTAAAAGACATTTTATATAGATGGTATTTTTGAGTGGTATGATTTCTTTTACGCCAGACTTTAATCCAGTCTTCTTGTAATAATCTATTCCATCTTCTATTATCCCAGCTATAGGAATAAGCACCCATTTTAAAATCTATTTTGCTAAATATATCTATACAATCTAAATATATAAGAAGTTCTATATCTGCACTGGTTAAATTATTGTTCTTAGCCGCCCATTGTCGTATTATTCGATAATGTTTAATTAAGTTCATTTCTTTTAAATCCTTTGCCTCTAATCTTCTCATAAAACTATAACAACGTCTTGAAGCTTTATAACCTGATAAATATTTTTATCTATTTCTATATTGTGTCCTGCAGAACCATCATAATAAATATTATCAGATTCTTTAATACCTACAACTTCGGATCCTATTGATATTACTTCTGCTTTATTGTATCTTAAATCTTCTCGTTGATTTTCAGAAACTAATAAACCACCTTTAGTGGTTGAAGTACCTTGTTTTTCTTTACTTATAATTAAGTTTCTACCTATTGCCTTCATTAATTCTTAAATTATTAATTATACAATCAGTAGATAAAATAGTTGTTGCAACAGATGCCGCATTTCTAAGTGCTGCTTTTGTTACTAGTAAAGGATCGATTATTCCGGCTTTAACCATCTTAACCGATTTACCCGTTATCACATCTAGTCCCCATCCTTTCTTTTCAGGATGTGCTTCACTAATGTTAGCGTTGTCTAAGATAGTGTGATAGGGAGCTTTAATGGCTTCCAGAAGGATGCTTTCAGCTTTATCTTTAGGTTTGATAAACATAGCAGCGTTTAAAAGTGCTACACCACCACCGGCTACAATACCTTCTTTAATAGCGGCTTTAGTAGCACAGATGGCGTCTTCTACTCTATCAGTTTTTTCTTTTAATTCTATACTTGAATCCGCACCTACTTTTACAGTAGCAATCTTAGCAGATAACCTAGCTAATCTTTTTTCTAGTCTTATAACCTCAGGAGCGGTATTGTTTTTGTTTAAATCCTTTTTAATTTTTTTAACAATCTCTTTAACTTCATCACTAATACTTTCAACTTTAAGAATAGTTTCGGTGTCGTTAGTTATAGACTTAAGACATGTTCCTAAATATTCCGGAAGTATCATATCCATATCATCACCCAAATCCTCGTTAATAATTGTTGCTCCGGTGAGTAATGCTAAATCAGTTAACATATCTTTTTTAGTAACACCATAAGTAGGTGCATTGATAACGTTTACTTTTACAACATTTTTTATTTTATTCATAGCTAAAGTAGAAATTACTTTAGGATCTAAATCAGCAATAATAAGTAATGATTTATTGCTTTTAATTGCATGCTCTAATATATTCTGTATTTTTCTTACATTCTCAACTGGTGATTCAATAAGTAAAACTAAAGGATTATCTAATTCAGCAACTCTTGTTTCTGCTTTAGTAACAAAGTGAGAGTTTGTTAATCCTTTATTATATTGTATTCCTTCTACTAATTCAGAAGTTGTTTTAGATAGCTCTGTAGCTTCCATCATTACAACACCAGTTTCGTCAACTGATCTAAACGCCTGAGCTATAACAGCACCTAGTACTTTATCATTGTTTGTAGAAATACTCGCAACTTGATCTATCATTTGACCGGTTACTTTTATTGAGTTTTTTTCTAGGTAATCTATTACTTTATTAACAGCATTATCAATACCCTTTTTTAAATCTCTAGCGCCAAGCTCTTCCAGTTGTGGATAAGCTTGCGTTAAGATTGAGTGTGCTAGCACTGTAGCAGTAGTGGTTCCATCACCTGCTTCTTTCACAGTTTTCCTAGCAGCTTCCTTTAGAAGCGTAGCACCCATATTTTCTATTGGATCTAATAATACTATTGAATCCGCTACAGTTACTCCGTCTTTTGTTATAACAGGTTTACCTCCAGCGTCTTCTAAAATTACACGTTTACCGCTAGCACCAAGTGTGGAACTAACGGCTTTCGTGAGTTTGTTTATACCTTCAAATAGTTGATCTTTTGCTTCGTAACCGAAACTAAGATTCTTGACAATCGCGTCTGACATAATTTAATTTAATTTGATTTAATTTTAATTGATTGTTACTTAAAGGTTTTAACGACTTTAGGACCGTTTATAAATTCTATTTTTTTAGAATAGTGGGCAACAGAAGCATCAATCGCTGATTCAGCTCCTTCTAGTGTTTCCCTACGGGTAACGTCGTTCCAAGTTCCTTCTTTCTTAGGGTCTTGGTATTCGGTTTGATAAAAACCGTTTGGTAGTTGGGTGATTCGCCAGTTACCTTTGTCAGCTATGTGCTTCCAAAGATCTATGGTTTCATCGGAAATTTGTGGTTGACTATTCCACGAATGAGTCTGGTAAAAAAGTGTCATTGGTTTTGGTTTTAATTAATTATAAGGTTTACAGTTTATTATCACTTAATTTTAAGCACCTTTACAAGTGCAGCTATTATTTCCGCAAGAGCATTGTTTGTTCTTATTATAAACAGTATCAAAAGCGCTTGCACCTAGTATTGTTAGTTTATCTATTATATCACTTTGCATATCAATAATCATTTTTTCTAACTGATCATTTCTTTTTTCCATTTGGTCTGCAAGCGACTGTAATGATTCGTTTTTACTTTTTAAAGTATTTACTTCATCTGGATTCCTACCTATAATAGCATATATAACTACAGACAAAGAACCTACTATCATACCTACTATAGATACGAATATATCTTTGTTATCTTTTGGTATTTGATTGAATGAAAGAAAAAGTAATAATGCAATAACTAATGCAAATATACCTGCCGCTCCGGCGTAATGTCTTAAATCTCTAGAAGAATTTGTTGCCATATTTGTTTTTGTTTATTAATTATGTTGGGTCTGCGGCAAATGCCATAAAGATGTAGGTGCTTCCATTAGTGTTTAAAGAAGAGCCTGTGTTTTTTAATTGAAAACCATTACTTAAATATTCAATCCAAGTATAAGGAGAATATTCAGCAGCACTGGATTGTGCTTGTAAATATGTAGTTTTAGTAGCGGCAGCTTGCCTTTTATTATCTGACATTAGCCACAAACCTGTTCCTGTTGTATTTTTTACCATTACAAACGCTGGCTCAAACCCTAAAGTTATAATTGGTCCTGTTGCACTTCCGTTCCCAACATAAGACCCTATCTTAGAAAAGCCATCTACTGAATGGAAGGCGTAAGTAATGAAATTTATACCATTTTGATTACCAACTAAATCGCTTGTACCACTAGTATATATCACTTCAGAATCAGGTACTTCATTTCCATTATAAGATGAAGCAGTATTTTTAGCACTTGTTGTGTCTAAAAACATATATCCTCCATTACCTAATAACGTTCCACCAACAACCCAACGATTAGTTCCTAGTGTTGCAGTATCCATAGTCTTGGTTATTAATAACTCAGGAGCTGAAGAAAGCCCGTGTCCGTAAGATTGTTGAGCTGTATTGCCATTTCCAGTATATTTAACAATACTAAACCCTGCATCTACATTAGCAGAAACTTGACTTGTTATTGTACCATCTGTATTTGATACTGCTGCACCTCCTGCTTTCCAGCTCCAAGCTACAAAGTCCTCTCCATTTTTATTTACTAAATTATTTGCATTCCAAGGGCTTCTTGGCTGAACACTAAAACCATCTGTAATAAATGCACTCATAGGAGCGGCTGTTGTCCATCCTTCTGCTCCCGTTGAATCTGAAGATAATATTTTACTAGCACCTGCTCCTCTAACAGAATCAAATAAAGCGTGTTCAAAATTACTATTATCTCTGTCCTTTATCCAAACAAAATCAGGGTCAAATCCAACGCCTGTTATGTCACGAGTATAAGATGTATTTGTGTCATCACCTGTATATAAAACAGTATTAAAGTTTTCACTAGGCACTATAGTAGGCACACACTGTATTTCATTGTAAAGCTGTGTTACTTGAGAGGCGTTTAAAGCTGAATCGAATATTCTTACTTGGTCTATTGAACCGTTAAAAAACTCTATAGCTAAGGGAGTATACGAAAATCGTCCTATCCAAGTTGGTCTTGTAGCAGTAGAAGTAAAAGCTCCAGTTCCAGTTATCACAGGTGTTGTATTTCCGTCTATATAAATACTATATGCTCCATTATTAAGAGTCATAATTACGTTATGCCAACTTCCATCCGCATAATCAACAGAACCATCAATGTTGGTAGGGTTTCCGCCGTTAAACCTTAAATATCCGCTTGATGTTAATCCTAAATAATACCCTGTTTCGTTACTATTTGCTCCTCCATTATTTATTAGAGTACCAGTCCCACTTTGTCCATTAGTTTTAAACCATAAAGAAACACTTATGGTGGATGAATTATTTGATGAATTATTTCCTAAATCTATATAACTACTACTCCCATTAAACTCCCCTGCATTACCAAACTCACCTGCTACGTTAAAGTTTACGTTTGTAGCTGTACCGTTGTAACCATTGCCGCTAGAGTCACTAGCATCTGACATCTTATAGTATGCTAAATTAGTTATAGGATAATTTGGATCATTTGTAGTACATACTGTTTCATAATCTATTTCCCACCACTGTGTATCAGTTGTATCGTAATACTCTACATAACCTGTAGTGGTATTAAAACGCATTTCTCCATTAGATGGAGACGTTGGCCTTTCTGCAGTTGTACCTGTAGGTAATTTAAATGCTGAATTGTCAGAACCGAAATCAAATAATTCTGGTACCTCTATTTTTGTTATTGCCATAGTTTTATTAAACGCTAAATGTTATTGTACCTGTTCCAGCTGTTATTCTAATAAATTTATCGGAACCTACTGTGCTTTCAGCATCCGCTGCACCACCTGTTCCGGCTGTATAAGTTGCTGTATATGCAGATGGGTACCGTAATATTACAACTCCTGAGCCACCATTTCCGCCTGAAAATGATCCAGAGTTTGCACCACTACCACCACCACCACCAGTGTTTGAAGTTCCATTTCCCAGAGTCCAAGAACTTGATCCAGCTCCACCACCTCCAGAACCACCAGCACCAGGGGAGGAGTTAGCTCCAGCGCCGCCACCACCACCGTAGTAGTTGTTGTTTCCATCTATATTAACCTGTAATCCACTTCCGCCATTTGGTCGTGATCCTACTCCACCAGCACCACCACCACCACCTCCTTGGTAATTTCCACCATTTAAACCATTACCTCCAGCAAATCCTTGGTTGGTTGTTCCAGAAGCACCAGTATATCTTGCAGAATTTGTATCAGATGCTCCACCTCCTCCAGAACCACCAGAATTTGCAATAAAATAGCCTCTTGCCCCACCATAACCACCACCATTTGATTGAATACCTGCAAACTCTGAAGGACTTCCATTATTACCACTACTTGTAGAGCTTGTACCATCTCCTCCATCACCTATTATAACAACATAATTAGTTGATAAAGCTAAAGTTAAAGTGGATTCAGCGGATCCTCCACCCCCTGATGTGGTTCCGTAAGATGTTCTTAATCCTCCAGCGCCACCCCCACCAGCAGTTCTAGTACTTCCACCACCACCACCAGCAACTACTAAGTAATCAACTGTTAAGGGTGCTATAGGTGTTTTATTAACAAAGTTTTTCCATGCAGTACCATTATAAAATTGCATAGTGCTTGAAGAAGTTTCAGAGCTTTGGCTTTGATCATTTCTAATCATACCCTCTTCTGGTGTACCTGCAAACACACTACCTGTTGGAAATTTTAATCCATTAGTACTCTGTTCCTGGTTTAAATCCGTTACTCCTGTTATTACTTTTGTTAATGCCATATTTATTTTTGTTTATTAATTATGTTGGGTCTGCGGCTATTGCTAAAAATATATATGTTTGCCCACTTCCATTTGTCCCATTCCCAACTGTACCATTTAATGTAAAATTATTAGAGTTGAAATCCATAGTATGAACACTTCCATTAGATTCTGCAGCAGTACTATCTGGCATTAAACGATTATCTCTTGGGTTATTTGGATCTCTTTTGTTATCTAAAATAAACCAAGGTTCCGAAGTTGAAGTAGCTTTTACCATAACAAAAGCTGGTTCAAATCCTACATATTGAACATTGCCTGTTGCTCCTGTTCCTGTGTAAGACCCTATTTTAGAAAAGCCATCTACTGAATGGAAGCAGTAGGCTATGTAATCTTGTCCGCTTTGGTTGTAGTCATTATATCCTGAAATTAAATTAAATGTAGTTGAGTTTATATTATTGAACAAGCCCGAAGCAGTACCCTCACTATCACTTCTATTTAAAAACAAGTACTTATCTGCACCTGTTGCCTGTGTGTATGTTATCCAGTCTCCTGTATTTGTTGTTTTCTTAAAAAATATTAGTTCAGGAGCAGAAGAAAGACCGTGCCCTATTGTTGTGTTATTTGCACCTGTAGAAGTATACTTTACAATACTAAACCCTGCATCTACATTAGCCGATACTAAACTTGCTATACTACCATCTGTGTTATTCCTTGCTGCACCACCTGCTTTCCAGTTCCAAGCGACGTATGTTCCGCTATTAGTATTGACAGCAACATTATTTCCAAGAGAAAACCCATTTGAATTAAATGAAGTTAATGTTTGCGAGTTTGTTCCTTGTGCGTTATTATTGCTTGAAGATAATATGTTTGTAGCACCCCTTACAGAATCAAATAATCTATGGTTTTGTGTGATGTTTCTTTGTTTTATCCAAGTAAAATCTGGAGCAAAACCTACACCAGTTATAGCTTGTGTGCTACTATTACCTGTATATAAAACAGTATTAAAGTTTTCACTAGGTGTAAACACAGGAGCTGTATCAGCAAATGTTATATCACCAGTTCCACCTGTAAACTTAAGTGCGGTATCAGAGCCATCTGTGAATTTTGTTTGGAAGTGTTCGTTATAAAGATCTTCAACATCTCCAGGAGCTAATGCCGAAGAGAATATTCTTACTTGGTCTATTGAGCCGTTGAAAGGAGCATTGTTAGACTCTCTATTTCCTATATATGCTGAATTTGAATTTGTCATATTCATAGAACCATTGACTGTTTGGCTTTCTATGTGCTGACCATCTAAATATAAGCTGAAACTGCCCGAATAATCTCCTACTGCCACTATATGTCGCCAACCTGTTCCTTCTAAGTTTTCGCTATTTGAACTCATAGAAACATTATTGCCGCTCCCATCTTCAAAACCAAATTGTATTCTTGGTGTAGATGTCCTTGTATATAATCTTACATACTCTCCATTAGCTGCCCAAATTCCTTTTCCAAATATTTGGCCTCCCATTGAATCTACATTTACCCAAGTAGATATTGTAAAATTATTTGATAAAACAGAATTAAATACATTTCCCAAAGTTATATAACTACTACTCCCATTAAAATTACCTGCTTCATTAAACCTACCGTTTCCGTATGTTACATTTGAAGCTGTACCGTTATATGCGTATAACACATCTGTAGCTGTGCCGTTGTATGCAGAACTACTTGTACTGTCTGCATTTCCACTAAACTCATAAAGAGCCGTGGCTGTAACTGGATAATTAAGTGTAGATGAGGTTGCTGATGTTTCAGCATATAGTAATGCTATATTTGAAGAGCTTAGTACTGTAGGAAATATTCTTACTTGATCTAATATACCATTATAATAAAAAGTTGATCTTTGCCCAAATTTTATTGCCCATTTTGATTGTTGATTAGTACCAAAAGTATAAGTAGTATTTGCAACTCCATTTATATATATATCCCATTTACCTGTTCCACTATTCCACTGAACAACAGCGTGATTCCATCCAGCAGGTATATTTGTTCTTGAATAAGTATATTGATTAGATACATTTGAAGTAACGGAAAAAGTTTCACTAGTAATAGAACCAGATGTTGAACCTAAAGCAATTTTTCCATTACCCGCAAAGCTCATTATTTCATTATTTGATGTTGAAGACGTTACCTCTGCACCAACATTAAACCAAAAGGACATACAAACTGCGTCTGTGGTTATACCATCACTTAAGGCAGAAGGTAATGTAACAACACTACTACTCCCATTAAATATACCCCCTTGTCCAATGTATCCCGAACCTAACCCACTATCATTTGCATTATTATCTAATTTATAATAAGCTGTATTTGTTACTGGGTATGCTGTGTCTGCTACTGTATCTGTTGCAGATGGTGTGTTAAGAGTTCCTGTAGTTGTAAAGTATGGAAGATCAGCTGTGGGGTATCGCAGTATTACTACACCCGAGCCACCAGAACCAGTAGTAGTTCCACTAGTTCCATTAGTTCCACCACCCCCACTTCCGGTATTATAAGTTCCGGAATTTCCATTACTATTATTATTTTTTCCTGCACCACCTATTCCAGATCCACCAGTTCCAGGAGTTCCACCGGCATAAGTAGCACTTCCCCCACCACCGGCATAAGTAACACTTGATCCTGTTATAGATAAAGATAACCCAATACCACCATTACCTCCAACACCAGCTGTTCCATTGCCTCCTAAGCCGCCAGCACCACCACCACCACCAGAAGGATAATTAGTACTTGAAGTAGAGCCTGCTCCCCCCGCATAACCTTGTCCTGTTGTTCCTGCACCACCTGATTGTGATCCGCTTGTTTGATTTCCACCACCACCACCAGAACCTCCAGATTTTTCTGTTGTTTGAGTAGCATAAGATGATCCGCCGCCGCCTCCAATAGAAGTTATATTGCTAAATAAAGAATTATAGCCATTATTTCCTGAAACATTTCCTGAAACATAAAAAACCCCTGCACCACCCTCTCCTACTGTTATAGTATAAGATGTATTTAATGATATACCTATAGTTGATTCGGCATTGGCTCCTCCGCCAGAAGTTGATCCATAAGATGTTCGCAAACCTCCTGCACCTCCACCACCCCCATGTTGAAGCGCGCCACTACCACCGCCGGCTACAACCAAAAAGTGTGTAGGCACGGGTGGTACTACAAAAGCAGTTTCTTTTAATGTTTTCCACTGAGTACCAGTATATACTACAGTTGTATTAGTAGTAGTATCAACGCGCATCTCACCCGCTGTAGCAGAGGCTGGTTGATCAGTAGTAGGTCCCTTGGCCCAAACAAGGCCTCCAGTATTACCACTTAAATCTATTAGGTCTGTAGATACTTTCGTACTCATATTATGTTGTTGTTACAAATTCAATTACTGAGTTAAGAGGTGGTGCAGTTGCAAAGGTTAATGTTGTAGTGGGGCTTCCTGCTACTGTATAAGATGATTTTGCTTGGTATACACCATTTATAAACACATCTACATAATTAACATCTATAACTTCAACAGAAAGTGGGTATGCCGTTGTAGTAGCATCACCAGAACCTGTATCATGACCTTTTGTTGGTAAACCACCTGCTGCGGCCCAAGTGCCATCAGCTTGTAGGAATGTACCCGCTGTTGCTGCTGTAGAATCAGGTACATAACCCGCATTACCTGCAATTGCAACACCAGCAAATCCAGCTGCAGTTGTAGTTATAGTTGTATTTCCAGAACCATCTGTTGCTATAGCTGTAGTTAAACCATCTCCTCCTCCGAAAGTTACGTTTTCTTGATTAACAATAGAAACAGTTGTTCCGGCATTATCTGCTATGGCAGTCCAATAAATATAACCACCGGCCGATCCGCTAGCTGCCGTTGTTATTCTACCCTGTGCATCTACGGTTAAATTTGTATTAGTATAAGTACCTGCGGCAACAGTTGTGTCTGCTATAGAAACCGCACCACCTGTAACCGAAAGGCCACCAGACGTTGGAAAGTTTGCAATACCTTGAACAGTATCAGTAGCTACATCAATATTACTTTGTACTTCAGTCCAATCAGCTATAGCAGTAGGGTTATCTATATTAGCAATAACTAAATCGCCTATATTTAAAGTAGGGCTCCAAAAGCCACTAGCATCACCCGCTACAGTAACAGCATATGTATCACCCGTTAGTATTGAGTTAGGGGATGTTGTTAAATCAGGCGTATTTGTTGAAGCATCATAGCCACCTCTATATGTCAGTGAAGAACTTACTGCAGTGTCTATAGCTGCTTGTATTTGCCCTCCTGTAGCTAAGTTAGGTAATCCGGTTCCTACACCAGCCGTTGTGTTTGCAGCGACTGTAGGATCAGCAGCTGTACCTGCTATTGTTATAGTATCTGTATTTCCAGATGTTACAGTTGAAACCCCTGAAGGTGCAGGAGTAATCCAATCAATAGTAGTACCCGTAGAAGATAATAATTGTCCTGCTGTACCTCCCTCGCCATTACCATCTAATAGTAAAGCATTAACTTCTATATTTTGTGCGGATAATCCTCCACCTGCTCCAGCAACAGTTATATATGTACCTGTAAAAGCACCACCAGCGGCAGTACTTGCCATTAGCGAATCACCTAAAGCAGTAGCCCCTGACCATTGTGGTATAGTTCCAATAGTACCAGTACCACTTACATTTCCATTGTCTGTCCACGTAGCTGATGCCCCCGCACCTCCACTTGTGAGCACCTGCCCCGCTGTGCCTGTGCTTCCGCCTAAACTTAAATATGTATTAGCACCAGTTAATGCTATGTTTTCTGCATACAATGTTTGTGATATCCAAAGATTTTGCCATTTTTTGGCACTACCACCTAAGTCTTTTGAATCATTTGTAGAAGGCAACACCTGTCTGTTTGTAATTATTAGCATTTCACCAGATGTATCATCAAGAAGAGCTGAGTCTTCTATATCGGCTCCATTAACACTCCATTTTGTTAATGTATTAAATGTACCTGTACCTGAAACTGTACCCGGGTGATTAGTAGTTACAAATGTATATATGTCTCCTCCTGTAGCAAGTGATAAACCATTTTGTACAATAGCAGCGGTAACACTACCAACTGTAGGCTGCTGCGCAGTACCACCAATTACTATAGTATTAACATTACCCGATGTTACAGATGTTACACCTGCCATAAGACTTTGCATAGCTCCTACAGTAAAACTTGCGGTTTTATTTCTCCCGTTGCTACCCGCTGAGGTACCTAAGATTAAATCCGTTAATTTTGGGGTAACTAAAGGATAACTATTTATTATTGCCATTTTATATGTTTTTTATTTTTTTTGTTTTTTAACAAAGTCCTCTGCCAGATAAACTCCCGCTTGCACTTCCAAAGTAATAGACTATACCATCTGAAAAATAGCCTGGTCCTGCCCCGGAACATCCAGTGCTATCAGTAAAAATTTCAGAAGAAGTGTCAAGATTACCACCGTTTATATAATAATATGTGTTAGCAGCACTACATGCCGATATAGGGTTAGATGAATCATATCCTAAAGATATATAATTAAGAGAACTTACACAACTAGGTGTTGATGAAACACCACTTGCGCCATACCCAACGCTTCCAGAGCCACTAAGATTAGCCCAAAAGCCTTGAGCAGGATTACTTCCTGTTAATCCACTACCCGACCAAAGCACAGTACCAACTCCAAAGCTACCGGTATAATACCAAGTAGTACTTTGCTGACTTCCTGCTCCTGGAATTATACAAGAATAATTTGGACAAGGTCTTGGTACACCGCCTAAAGTAATGCTATTGACCACTGATTGCCCTGTACCTGAAACTGCTACCTCTAGTGTTTGTCCACCATAGCTTGCTTGCATAGTTCCAGACAAACTAGCAGCGGCTCCCCCAATCGTATAAGTATAACTAGGGCCAGTGTTCCATTGCCAGCCACTCGCTGCTACACCACCGCTTTGCGTAAAAGTATAAGTGCCCCCTGCTACTTCAGAAACAAAAGAAGGGTCTAAAGTAACTACAGAAAAATTACTTCCTGCCGTTCCCCCTGTAACCCCTGAGTAAGTAGGAGTCCCTGCAGTTAATGTATATGAAGGTTGACTAAGGGTTCCAGTAAAAGTATTACTAATGCTTGCTCCACCGTTTGGAAAGGTACCAGTAATACTCCCGCCACTTGGGTCATTAATAGTTCCTGTATATGGTGATAGAACATTAGAAGATAGAACAAATTCATAAGGGTCGCCTACGGTACCAGTAAACGTATATTGATTGCCACCAATAGAAGTACCAGTCGATGAATAATTAAATGCAGTACCAAATCCACCTACTGGAGTAATCGAATCATTTAAAGTTAATGTTACTGTAGCTTGTCCTGCAGGAGGATTATAATTTGTTGATCCTCCCACTGTAGTAGTTCTGCTTATACTTCCTGTTGCAGGAAAAGTACCACCAACTTCTCCTGAAAAAGTAGGACTCCCTGGGTTCCAAGAATAATACTGGGCTAAAGAAACAGATGTATTAAATGCTGTAAAAGTAGTGCCTGGCTGTCCACTTTTAGTAGCTCCTGTTAAATCTCCTACTAGCGTTTCTCCACCTCCCGTAACAGCATTAACAACCGTAAGTACTACACTAGTATTAGGCTGGCTGCAATTATCAAATACCTGTGCAGTTCCAAGATAAGCAGTGCATATGTTTTGCTCGCCTAAGTATAAAGCTCCTGTCCCAGTAGGGTTTGAGGAAATTATTTGGTCTCCTAAATATAGTGCCATGTTATATTACTACATATAATGTGTTCGCATTGTAATTACCCGCTCCAATTGCTGTATATTCAGCTGCCGTAAGAGATATTATACTTGTTATCTTAGCTTGAGCAGAAACTTGAGCTGTATTTGTTAAAACATCCGGTGCAGTTAGTGTTATAGCTCCAGTAGCTCCCGAAGTTACTATTGGTGCAGTAGCAGTTACCGATGTTACACCTGAATTTGTTACCGTTACTGTGTTTGTAGCTGCAACCGCCGTGTCTATACCAGTTCCGCCTACAATTGTTACAGTTTCAGCCTCATCTACCTGTTCTGGAGTACCTGTATCAGCTGCAATGCTCCAAGAACTCATAGATCCACCACCGGCAATAGTTGCCCAGGTGTTATCTCCCCTTAAATAGCTAGTTGCATCGGGTGTGCCAGTAGCAGATAGGCTAATAATAGGTATTAACGGGTTTGCACTGTTTACATTTACAAATGTACTACCAGTAATACTGCCAACGGCGGTACTTGCTATAGTAATATTATCAGTTATTGCAGATATTGTAATATCATTACCCGGTAAAAGCTTAACAAAGCTAGCAGCAGCCCCGGATCCTATGTTTGGAGTAAGATTTATGTCCGTATTAGGGCCATTTGTTACCCCAGATATTGTATATGTAGTAGGTGTAGTATTTGGAGGCGTAGCCCACTGGCCATCTCCTCTATAAAACGTAGTTGCTGAAGGAGTTCCACCAGCCGCAAGCAAATTTATACTAATATCGCCAGCAGTTGTAATAGGTGAGTTACCAATTACTAAGAAACCATCTGCATTTGTTAACCCTATAGATGTTACCGTACCACCGGTTCCCGCAGCAGGTACCAAACCGATTATATCGGCTATACTAAAACTCTTAGTTGGATTTTCCCCGCTGTCATCCGATAGTAGCGTACCTATAACTACATCCGATGTCGTCGGAGTCGCTGAAGGATATGAATATATTATTGCCATGTCTTAATTATTTTCTGTGTGTGTCATCCCTATATTAAAGTCTTACGCCGTAGGCGTTATTTTTTTTTAATTGCACTCTTTACATCTTTATAAGATTACCCGTGTTACAAACATTTTACATTTTTTACAAAACTGCGACAATAGCCCCCTACTATATATATATAAGTACCTAGCGTCACACTTTGGAAAAACTTATGAGATATAGAGAAGTAATGGGTTATATATACATTTTACTTTGCACTCCGCCATACGAAAACGGTTTTGTTTTTGGCGGGTCCCCCCCCTTTTTTAGAAAAAATACGAAACGTTTTGCCTTTTTTACAGATATTACACGTAGCCTTTGGCTTTTTGTATGTACTAACTACGGTGAACCTCACCCGTGGTCTGCGACCGTTTTGTTATGAACTACGTTACGTTTACAGAGATAATACGGTATCGTTCTGATAATACATATGAATCTAATACATACATACTATGAATGACATTGACAAAATGATTGAGACTGTACCTGGCTTAACGTTAGACGAGCAGTTCGAACTGATTAACCAAGAACTTTTCCTTTGGGATTCTGAAATAGCTTCCGGAATGCGACTGCATACGAAGCGACCAGGCTCGATGCCCTTTACATTCTAAACCTCACCCGTGGTTCGCGTTATGTTTAAAACTTACAGAAATAACACGGAGGTATAATGATAATATAAGTGTAATTAATAAAATATAAAAGAGGTAAGGGGTGGATTCCTTGGAGTACGCCGACCAGATGCGAATTATGGGTTCGATTCCCACCCATCCCAAACCTCTTTTTTTTCTTAGAACTTACAGAAAAAATACGGAACTACTTTGATAATATAATAAATATAAATTATGAAAAATATAAATAACTTAATTGACCAAGTCCCAGGTTCAACATTAGAAATTCAGTTTGAACTTATAAACCAATCTTGGAACTTACAGAAATAACACGATAACAAATTGATAATATAATAAATAAAAATTATGAACGAACAAGAAAGAAAATTATTAAACAAATGTTTTAGTATGATAGTCGAACTTGAATCAAATGAAGATACAAATTATATGACTGAACCAGATCTTGAAAGCATCTGTGACTTCATGAGAAAATATAAAATATAAAACTATGATGGTAACAATTAAAAGTAAAGATGGATATAATGTAGACGTCACCAGTCTATACCTAAAGGCAATGCAAAAACAAATAACTCCAGAGCAATGGAAAAGTCAATTGGATTTTATAACCTCACACAATAAACCTCAACTGGACTATTCTTAAACCTTACAGAAATAATACGGAAATTATCCGATAATATAATAAAAAAAAGTGTGAC
>JACLAB010013011.1_pt1 | contig 24675 bp, 18 predicted proteins | sample 8027921 | NCBI WGS metagenome assembly JACLAB01 (sample SAMN15725117, study PRJNA655200) | protist metagenome | isolation source: fluorescence activated cell sorting (FACS) single amplified genomes of... | place: USA: West Boothbay Harbor, Gulf of Maine | collected 2000-07-19
GCCGTCGGCATCCGCCGCCGCGCGCGTCGCCAGTCGACGCGCATTCGCGCCATCGTTTGCGCCCATCGCCGCGCGCGTGCGCGAGACGGGCGTCATGAAAACGCACCCATGACTCTTCGTTTCGCGCGCCCCCTCGAGGCGCGAGGGTGCCAACCGACGCGTCGTCGTCGTCGCGCGCGGCGTCGTGCGGGCGCGCGATGGGCGCGTCGTGCGCGCGCGAGAGGCGAGCGTTATCGGGGCGGTGTGTGCGAGCATCGCGCGCGGAGTGATGACGGCGAGTGTGCGTCGCACAGTGACGCGGCGTGGGGGCGCATCGTGTGCAGCAGCATATTCTTCTCGCCGACGAACCGAGGCGGACGAGGCGGACGGCGAGGGGAATATGAATTATACGGAATGAAGACTATTCACAGTGGTGTCTAGAAACGTGGTGGATGACGCCGAAACGTCAGCACCAGCAAGCCAGTGTGCTATGCGCTAGCCCTAAGTTTGTTGTTTAGGCCTAAGTGCGCGCGAAACCCGCTAGGCGGGCGCGCACCCGTCTACTCGCTAGATCGACTAGATCTTATGTATGGTACGAGACTATGTACGCGCGTGGATGATGATGACGGACGATTGTGACATCGTCGTCGTCGTCGTCGTCGTCCACGCGCGCTCGCTGCTCTCATTGGCTTGGAGGAAATTTACTTTGGAAAATCAAGTTCCATCGGGCGTTCCCACTGGCTCACGCCAGTCTTGCTGTTGTAATAGTACACGTAACCTTCGGGAGCGGTGTGCTCGGTCCAGCCGTGGGAAGGCGCTTCAGCGCCAGCTCCGGGTGCCTTTTGATCGGCATACCCGTAACCGGGCTTTTGCGCAGCCATATCACCGCCCAAAGAGTTCATTTCCCAAGGGTTGCTACCGCCGTACGCGCCCGGCGCGCCAGCTTGCGGGGCGCCGTACTGCGAACCGCCGTACCCGTATCCGGGACCACCCGCACCAGGCGGACCGCCACGAGGCTGGCCGTAACCATACCCTTGGCTACTACGCGGTGGCCCACGTTGCGGCGGAGGCGCTTGCCCGCGTGGCACCGCAGACTTAACTTCCACCCGCTTGCCGAGCATGTCGTGGTAGCGATTTTGCAACACTTGCTTAGCCGAGTCGTCGCGTTGAAACGTGATAAACCCAAACCCACGCGATTGGTGGTTATGCGGATCGCGCATCACGAGCACCTAATAACCACACGAAAACACCACCGTCAGTCACGCCATTCGCACGACGACGACACCCGACCGCGACGACGCGCGCGCGCGCCCGCCCGCGCGATCGTCGAGTATATTCGAGCCCACACCCATATCCATACTGTTTACCCATACACCCACACGACCACGAAAACCCTATCTCGCAACCACCGCATCGTCGCGCGATCGTCGCGCGGCACGCACCTCGACGACTGGGCCAAACTGCGAAAAGAAGTTACGCACGACGCCTACGACGCGCACACACACCCAACACACCGCATTCGTCAGTCACGTTCCTCCTCTCTCACGCGCGTCGCGCGCGCATCCACCGCACACGAATCCCGCGAATCCCGCGAATCCGCGACCAGCCATCCATCGCGCGTCTCCTCCTCCTCCGTCGTCGTCGTCGCGCGCGCCACGCGACCGCGCGTCTGCGTCCGCGACGTCGCGCATACCACGTATACACACACATCCATCGCACGCACGCACGCACGCACCTTCATCGACCGTACGGTCGAGTCCACCGACGAATATCTTCGACCCCGCGGAGGCATCCGTCATGGAATCCCCCATGCGCGCGCGCGTGCACCCGAGCGGCGGACGATCGTCGCGAGCACGGCGCGCGATCGAATGGCGCGACGCGCGATCGCGTGACCCGCGCGCGTGCGGTCCGAATCCGAGACTCGAAGGTCCGCGTCCGCGTGCCTTACGCGTGCGTATACATAGTGGTATGAAGGCGTTGTGTATGGTATATGATGTGTGTATGGTGTATGGTGTATGGTGTATGGTGTATGTATGGTATGAATACACTAGAGGGTTGTGAGGTTACGTATGAGTGCGTGCGTGCGTGCGTGAGTGGAGGATCACGCGGGTCGCGGATGCGCGGCCTCGCCTCGGATGGGCGACGGATGACGATGACGGATGACGATGGATGGATTGGTGGTTGGCACACCCGTGCGCGCGCGTGTGCGTGCGTGCGTGCGTGTGCGTGTGCGCGTGTATGTATATACGTCGTCTATACGCGTCGGACATTGAGTGGTGTGGTGTGCGACTTGACTCGATTTGATTTGATTTGATTTGATTTGATTTCATTTGAGTCGCGCCCGTGCGGTGGTTGACGACGATGGCGATGGCGATGGCGTTGGCGTCGGTCGCGCGCGCGGGGTCGTGGCGCGGTGCGTCGACGCGACGTAGTGGACGTCGCACGACGACGACGACGACGTGTGGTGCGTCGTCGGTGGCTGGGGCGCAGTCTCGGTCGGCGGCGTCGGCGGCGGCGTCGGCGGACGTGGACGAGGATGGGTTGCGCCTGGCGCTCGGCGCGGTGGGGTTGGTGCTTCGCGAACGCGTCGATCAGGGCTCGTTCGCGGTGGTGTATAAGGCGACGTCGACTGGGTTGAATGGGTTCGGGGGCACGTCGTGGCAAGGGGAGGTTGGGACGGAGCACGCGGTGAAGATTTTGAGCGCCACGGCGTCGACGGTGAGCTCGAGGCGCGATTTTAAGCGCGAAGCGACGCTGTTGACAAAGGTGAAGCATCCGAATATTGTTAAAGTGCAGTATTACGATGAAACGCCGCAGCCGTTTATGGTGACGGAGTTTTGTTCGAGTGGGAATTTATGGAACGCGTTGCGCGCGGAGGAGATCAAGGCGTCGAGACTCGTCGCGGACGCCGCGGACGTCGCGCCCATACCAGGCGACATGCCGTTGTTGGATTTACCCGCGCTCATGAAGGATATCGCCGAGGCGTTGGCGTATTTGCACGCCGCGGGGTTTGCGCATAGAGATATTAAGTCCTCTAATATTTTGCTCACTTGGAGCGAGGAACGTCGGCGGATTCAAGCCATGTTGTGCGATTTCGGGAGCGCGGCGCCGGTGAACAAAATGCCGCGACGTCCGAAACGCGGGGCGCTGGAAAAGGTGCTCGGGTTGGGCAAAGGGTGGCAACCCGTGGGTACGATGCTTTGGATGGCACCAGAAATGTTGCGTCCACCGATTGAAGGCGAAGAACTCGCGGGCTTTGGCGGCGACAAGGCTGATATTTACGCCTTGGGAATCGTGCTTTGGGAATGTTTAAACTGGCGCGTGCCTTGGGTGAGCGAGGGCGCGCCCACGCGCGAACGCGTCATCGACGAGGTTGTGAACAAACGCGCGCGTTTACCCGCGGGAAAAGACGCCAGTCGAACAGTTGCGTCGTTGTTGTCGAGCATGTTCAAGACGTCGCCCGCTGAACGACCGAGCGCGGCGGAAGTGACCATCGCGCTCTCCGCGATGAAGCGCCGGTGGGATAAAAACGGCGCGTTTGAAGTAATGTGTCAAAGCGCGAGCGCGCAAGGACGAGAGGTGGCCAAGTTACTGGAAAGCACCTCTGTCGATCGGGAGACTCAGAATGTCATTGAAGAAGAAGCGCGCGCGGCGGCGGCGGCAACGACAGACATGGAGTCTGTTCAAGCGAGCGCGGACGAGGCGGACGCGCCGACGGCGGCGAACGAGGTTACGGCGGCGAACGACAAGCCCGAGACGTTGGTATCGCAAGACCTCGACCCCGAGGCATGGCTCGGAGAGGTTGGCACGGTAGACGCAGATTTACTGTGCGAAAATTTGCTCAACATGGTGTTCCCGCACATCTTGGAGGCGGAATTCAATCCCGAAATGACGGCGACGATGGCGAGCAACATCGAAGAGCTCGAACAACTCACGAACAAGTACAACGAACTCAAGCGACGATCTAGAACTGATCCGTTTGCTGCGCTGGCAACGGACGCCAAGGGGCGAGAAGTGAAGCGAATGGCGAATAAAATTGAACGCGTCGAAGTTGAGGCCCAAGTCAAGGCGTGGGATCGCACGCGCAACATGTTGCGCGAACAGTTGAAGAAGGCCGAAGAGGAGCACAGCGAGTGGAAACGCACGTTGCGACGATTATGAGAGCGACGGGGATATTGTAATATTAAACGAGAAAATCACGTCTTCGCAAACGTCATTTCTAAAGTGCCGCTGTAACTCTTAGTCTTTTCCTATTTTTTGCTAGTGGCTTCCTCACGCGCGGGCACGACGTGCTTTGGTTGCGTGTGTCCGAGCGTGTGCGCTGAAGTTTGGTTTCCGTCAGTGTCAAAGACTAACGGAAGGTACTCTTCGTTCTCGCATGGAAACCTACTGTTTTTGAAGTGTTCTACCATCGCTTCCTTTCCTTGAACTCTCGCATATGTGACTTCGCACACCTTTCGAGAGTTGAATTCTTCCCATCGCTGGTTGTGGAATTCCTTGTAGAACATCGCCGTTTGTTTGGCGCACTTGAAGTTAACAAAGGCGTAGCCCAAGTTGCATTTGTTCTTGAAGTCGATGGGAAGATAAAAGAAATCGTACTGTCCAGAGTACGATCTGTTGAGCAAGTCCAGCATCATCGATTGGTTGTACTTGTTTGGGATGTTGCGAATCATGAGCGTCGTGCGGCCGTGATGGTGATGGTCTTGTTGCACTTGCTCATCAGTTTCATTCGCCTCAGCCTCCTCCATGTTAAATATGAACTCTTCCGGGTTGATTTTGCTGTTGTCATGTGCAGATTGGCTCAAGCGCCCCGCGCGCGAATTCTCGCTCGTGCGCGGTGAACGTTGGTAGTCCATGCTCGTACGCGACGACTGGTGCCCGTGGCCACCCATGTTGTAACCGCCTTGCGGCATCATTTGGTGTCCGTATTCATATTGGTTCATGGGCCACGGTTGATAGCCGTATCCTTGAGCTTGCGGTTGTCCAGGCATGACCATTGCGCCCATCGCGGCGGCACCGTACGGATTCCACCCCATGTACTGCGGGGGCATCATCGGCGCCGCCATGTACTGCGCCATCGCTTGAGGGGACTCTGGCGAGAGGGACAGCTGCTGCGGAAGCGCGGGCTCTACCGCCGCCGCGGATGGTCTAAACGCAAACTCTATTTGAATCGCGCGACCTTTATACCCGGTTTGTTGCAGCTCCACGACCGCCATTTCGGCGCTTCGCGTGTCAAAGTACTCGATGAAGCGGTGATATTCATGCCCGCGCGGCGCGCGCATATCCTTCAACTCTCCGAATGATGAAAACGTTTCGCGAAGCTCTTGATCGACTTTGGCGTCATCTACCGACCCTACGTTATATGCTATAAACTTCCCTTGGTTCTCCATTCCAGGGATCCAATCACACGTCCCAGCGTACGCAACCATGACAAACATGTGCGGCGATTGCTGCAACGTCAGCTTGGCGCGCTCGGCGCAACGCACGTCAAAAAAGACGGCGAACACCGCGTTATACACCCGACGAAGCTCCGTAGACAACGCACGAAGCTCGCCAAACTGTGACAACACCGTCCACAACGCGTGATCACTCACCGTCGGGTTCGCCAGCACGCAGTATAACGTTCTCGAAGGGTCGTCGTTGGTCCACACCGCGGGCATGCTCACGCGCGCCGTCGCCTGATCGGGCGAAACTGGAATCGCCGTCGGCGACGTCGCCAAGCGTTCCTCATACATCCCGTGCGCGCCACTCATACCATCCGACCCAGCATACATAGCACCTCCCATCACCGTCCCCGCCATCGTCGCCGCCTGCGCGCGCGCCGGCCGCGCGCTCGGCAACGGAGGCGGTATCTTCCCGCTCGACGCCGCGAAATTCGGCTTTGGAAATTTCCCCACCCGCGTCGCCGCCGACCCATCCCCACCCTCGCGCGCCTTCACACCACCACGCACATCACGCACAACCGTACCACTCGCATCATCACGCGATCGATCACCGCTCGCCGACGCACCGCCCCCGTCCCCGCGATCGTCGCCCGCGCGCGGCTCCTCCTCATCCTCCTCCTGCCGCACGTCATCCGCGCTCGACGCCGTCGTCATGCTCGTATCACTCACGCGCACCGCGCGCTCCATAGACCGCCCGAGCGCATCCACCGCATCGCTCGATCGCTGACGCACCGCATCGTTCGTCAACGCCCCGCGTCCTTCGCGCCGCCCCGCGTCCTCGCCATCCATGGGCACCACCGAGGACGCGTCAGCAGCCTCGCGCGCGCGCATCGTCGCCGATGGTGTTCGCGCGCGCGCCTCCCCGTGCGCGCGCGATCCCCCGTCGCGCTCGCGCGCATCCGACGCGTCATATTTCACTCGATCCTTTGCGCGCATCGCCGCCGCATCCGCACCGTCGCCGTCGTCGTCGTCGTCGTCGTCGTCGTCGCGCATTCGCGCGCACCGCGTCGCGCGCGCGTCGATCGCCATCCGCGTCGGCGAATTGCGATTCCCGTCGGTGCGCGCGTCGGGTGCGATGCGCCGATGGATGGATGGAGGGAGGGATGGATGGATGGATGGATATATATATCGCTCGTCCGTCGTCGTCGTCCGTCGTCGTCCGTCGTCCGTCGTCCGTCGTCCGTCGTCGTCCGTCGTCGTCGCGTACTGCGGGCGTCGTGGCGCGGCAAAATATCTTTCATCGTTTCGCGCGCGGCTTTTTCGCGGGCACTTTTTCGATGCGGACGCGCGGTCGATCGGTCGGTCGGTCGATCGGTCGGATGTGCGGGCGATGTGTTGTGCGTGCGTGCGTGTGTACATAGGACGCACTGCACGCAGAGTAGGCGCACACATGGGCGTGCCGGGGCGTGCATACATGGGATGCATACATGGGAGGTGGTGATGGTAGAGTATGGGGGCTCTAAAAGGGGGCGTGGGTTTATGTGTGGTTGGTCGTCCAACCGACCGAACTGCGGCGCGCGCGCGATCGATCGATGTGATTTTTAAAAGCCGCGAGTGCGCGACGCCGCGTGTGTGTGTGACGCGCGTCGTTTCGATGGCGAAGATTGAGGAGATGTCGAGTAGTGGTGGTGACGCGTCAGGGACGACGACGTCGTCCGGGGCGGCGGCGGACGCGACGACGACGGGCGCGACGACGACGACCGAGGCGGTGACCAAGGCGCCCGAGACGCCCGCGCTGAAGATGAAGATGTTCATCGCCCCCGTGCTTTTGCTCGGGGGTAAGCGACTTGGGATCGATTATAAGGATGCGCAGACGATTACGAACATTCGGATGTGTTTCGTGACGTCCATGACGCTGTTGATTGGGTTGTTTTCGATTGTGTATTTTCGATTGCAAGCGGCGAAGAAGAGATTAGAGGAGGACAAGGTGCGGGTCAAGTCCAAGGATTTAGCCACGGGGGAGACGAAGGAGGAAGAGGTGACGTTGTATGAGCATGATTTCCGGGAGTTTAAGAAGGTTTTGAGTTCGAATTTGATGGGTGCGGCCATGGTGTCGTTGATGCACTCTTACATGAAGGTTGTGCCGCCGTTGTTGTTGCAGTCGATCATGATGCCGTTGAATTTGAGCGAGACGCAGTTGTTTCAAGTGCACGTACTCGGGCGCACCTCGGCGACGCACGCAAACTTGAAGCGACCGTGGGAGCCTGAACCCGTGAAGTCGCCCTTTGCGGCCTTCACCGAGGGCTTTAACATGGTCCCGCACGGTGAGGAGCTTCCAGAGCCCGTCGCTCCCGGTCAAGGGAAAAAGGCGCAAAAGCGCGCCGCCGGAAACCCAAAAAAGGCGAAATGATGCTACGTGTTTTACCCGCATATGTTGTTTGTTGTGAGTAAATGATAAATGAATGGTTAATGATTTACATGCGTTTGTGTTTGTTTCACGCGTTTCCACGACGGAAATCGTTTTCTTCGTTGTCGTCATCGTCGTCGTCATCGCGCGCGCGCTTTCGTTGCATCTCCTCACGTTCGCTCGGATGGTGCTGCCACTCCGGACCTAACTCCTCATCCAGGCGTCGCATTAGCCGTACTTCGATATCACGAATCTGTGCGTCAGGATTTTCTTCAAATCCCGCGTTCGTCGCCGGGAGAGTGATGAACGGCGCGAGAGACAGCATCGACGCTTCAACCAGGCACACCGCCACCGTAGCATCCAAACGCGTCGCCGTAGTTCGATACATTAAGCGCGCGTGCGCTTGAGTGAGACGAATGAGCGATTCGAGCATACGTATCGTCGTTCGCGCGACACTACGACCTTCGAGACGTCTTTGAGCTTGGTAGTACGCCGTGAGAAGACGCTCGGCATCCTCCGTGAGCTGTGGATGAATCGTGCTCTTTACGTGCGCGATGTACTGTCTTAATCGTTCGAACGGCCACATCGATTCGGACATTTCTTGCAACCTGCGTTCTCTATTGGCAGTTTTCGCAGAAACATCGGGTTCGTCTGCAACCGTCTCTCGATGGCTCACGTCTTGCGGCTCTGCGCCCCATTTCTCGAGCGCGCGCCCCCATCTCGCTCCATCAGAAAGCTGCGAACTACCGGGTTGTTGCTGCGTCCCACTCATCGATGACAACGATGATCGCCCCATGTCGGTGTCTTGCGAAGATCCAGGCGGAAGATCGGCAGTAACGACTCCCAGTCGAGCGTGCGTTTCCAGAATGTGCGCGCTCACCGCCCGGTCCCACGACGGCCGGCGATCGTCGCGAAGTACAATCAAGCAGTCAAAGCGACTGAGCAAAGGAGGAGCTAATCCAGTATTCACAGCCAAGCTCGAGCCAATATCAAACTGACCGCCTTTTGGGTTTGTGGCGCCAATGACTGTCGTTCGAGTGCGAAGCGTTGTCACCATACCGGCTTTCGCCACGCTAAGCGTTTGCTGCTCCATAGCCTCATGAATGGTCGCCCTCTCGGCTTCACGAATCGAATCAAACTCATCGATGCAACAAACACCACCATCGGCTAAGACCAGCGCACCTGCTTCGAGCGTCCACTCGCCGGACTCTTTTGTGGCAGCTACAGTGAGACCTGCGGCGCTCGATCCCATCCCTGTTGTTAATATGGCCCGCGGCGCGACGGCAGCCGCGTACTTTAGTAGTTGTGACTTGCCCATGCCCGGATCTCCGACTAGAAGTATATGAGATTCTCCTCGAACGCGTCCTCCGCTCGAATCTCGCCTTGGGACGCCACCAATCAGCGCGAGCATCAGCGCTAGTTTTGGCACAGCCATGCCGAATAACTGTGGGCACATTGCGCGTAAAATCATATCACGTGCATGAAACGCATTCGTCGCGTGATTACCCCAGAACTTTGCAAACGCAGCCGTCTCTTCAGTTTCAATCACCCGAGCGACTTTTTTCTGCTTCTGCGCCACGTGCAAACTCACGCAGTGTCCAACCAGTTCGACTTCGCATCGTTGCTCCTTCGCGCACTTGTGCCACCGTCGACGAACCACAATAGCCACTTTTACATCATCTCCCGCTTGAACTTTATCCACTAAGTCATCTTCTAAAACTACGAGCAACGCTCGCGGGGCCGCTCGCGCGCTCCCGCCTGTATTCCCACCGACGGGCTCCTGAATACGAATCTCCTGATAGTCGCGTACCAAACGTTTCGCCGACGGCACAGCGCGAAATGATTTGCCTTTACAAGGCTTCGTTCGCGGACATCCCGGTGGTGGTTCACCGCCACTTCCTTCTTCTACGTTGACAGGAATCAAGAACTGATGTCCACACTTGACACATTCGAACACGTGTTCAGCTTCCAACGATTTTGGCGCGCCGACGCGGACCGCCACCCCCGAAACGCACCACATCCTATTTACATGCCTCGTTCGAATCTCACCAATCGACGGCGTCAATTCCGGATATGTCTCACACAATCTATACGCATCACATCGCGCCCGTACAATCTCTTTGACGCTCATACGTTTAAGTTGCTCGTTCGCTTCCGCGTCGCCGCGTTCGCGCAACTGTTGAACAATCACTCCCTGCGCCGACCGCACGGCGTCATCCATCGCCGGTAATAAAGACAGCGGACGGTGTAACAGTGCGTTTGCAATCACCGGTATGCGCACGAACAACTTTAGGGTGTCGATGTCGATCGAGTACGGTGCGCGGGGATCGGGCGCGTGTAGCATCGCGTGCAAGTCCGCCGCGTGTGCTTCGAGGATGTAACGCTCGAACTGCTGCGCGATAGACATCGGCGCCGATGTCGATGGTACCGCCGCCATCGTTTTTATCGCCGGCGTGACTTCCGCCGCCACACGAGTCTGGCGGTGGCGAGTGAAGTCGCTGCCTGTGATTCAGGATTTGAAAACTACGCGTCAGCTGTCCGCAAGACGTTCGCGAGTACGATTAATTAATTAGTCTGAAGTTCTCATCGACGCGAGTCGAGCGTTCAGGTTCATTATAAAAAAGGAACAGTGTAAAAATAACAAGAATTTCTACTAGTACATGAGTACATTTGCGTGCTAAAAATTGTTTTCATAAAATTTGGTTTGCGGGTTTCGCTTACGCGAAGCCGAAACCGGTGCATCCAGTACGAACGGCGTGGAGCAAGCGCGTCGCGCACTGCTCTGCGCTTGTGTACTTTGGAATACGGAGCGTCAAGAAACATGTTTGTGCCATCGGGAGATGATCAGTAGAGAGCTTTTCATCGAATCGAACCTTGAAATTGAGACCTTCAAAACCGCTGTGAGGCAAATGAGTATACGCGGCCCAAAAGTGTAACACGAGCGCTTGATCAGAGGGGGTGAAACTTTCAATCGCCTCCCAAAACCAGTCGACGCGTCGTTGTTCCTCGGCAGATGTGATTTTAGGCTCGTAAATCGTCGCACTTTTCCAAGCTGCGACGGCGATTTTGGGAAGCCCGCACACTACGCGTTCAAGGTCGACTGGCGAAAGAGACGCTAGTATTTCTGGAGGGATAATGTCGCGTAAACCTTCACGGGCTGCACACATCGCAGCTTCGCAGCTTTTGCCATCAACCACGTGCATTGAATTTCGAGCGTACGCTCGGACAAATTGTTTGCGATTCGCTTCAGTCACTCGAATTGTGCTACCATTCGGAACGAGATCGATGTTTACTACGTCGTTTCCGACAACAATCGTTCGAACGAACGTCAATCCTCCTGTAGCTTCGATCCATTTGTTCGAATCATGCGTAATAGGGTGCGTGAATAACGTCATCAATGTTCGTGCAAAACTTTCATCGGCAGCTGCGAGCTGAGATACAGCCCCTTTACGACCGAGAAGAGCGCTCCAAATCCAAGGAGCGAGCGGGAGGTTGATGTTAACGCCGCTCGCGACGATCAATCCGATGACACGACCAAAGAATCTCGCAGCCGCGAGAGGGATGTCAGGGCGGAACGTGAACACACATGACTTCATCGATGCATCGCTTGCGGGCAAATTGCACAACACTGCTTCCTCGGGCTTACCAGCGGGACCTCGAGCGAGAGAATCGATCAAAACTTGCATTGCCTCACGATTGACGCCGTCGCCTAAACCATCTTCGCCTTCGAATGTTACCGTTAACGATCGCCCAACGAGCGCACGTCGGCACGTGGACTCGACTGCAAGCCACACGTTGACGCAAGGAGAATCTCGAGTGATAGCCACAGACAAAGAGGTTGTGTTTTGAAACTCAGCGGCGTGACGTCTCAAATCCTTTCGCAAACGAGCAATCTTGAACGAATGTGGAAATGCATCCGTGGACGCACCGATCAAGTCCAGCGAGCTTCCGAAATAGAACATGTTCGGTGACACTGCGTGTAATAATGAGAATGTCTTAAACCACTTGCGCTGACTTAACAACGCGTTCACTGCGCTCTTTGAAGATGTGCCACTCGGACGGAGCTCAGCAAAAGTGTGCAAAAACAATTGTGTCATATCCACGATTTGCTGAGCCGGACTGTGTACGGGAAATTCGCCAGCAGTTTCATGCAACCATCGAGAATTGCCAAGTAATTGTAAGCCACCACGAATGCCTTTTTCCCCGCCATCAAGAGCCCAACCTAACATCGCGAGTGGAACACCGATGCACGCGAGAGCATTCACGCAGTCGTCGAGCGCGCCGATGACTGGATTGAGATCAATCACGTCATGTAACGCGCGCTTTGAATTCGTACGACCACTGCTGCGCTTTACGATAACAGACTCGCCCTTAACATCTTCTTCATTCTCTTGTAACTCTTCGTCTTCATCAGGAGGAATAACAAGGTCTGACACAGCTTTGATACGCTTTCCAGACACTCGCGAAATCGCAGCCGCCAAGCCAAGAATGAGACCGAGACGAACGCCGCGACGGACGTTTGCGCGACCTTGAAACATCACCGCCGGCGCATCGGGTTCATCAGTCATCAATAAGCTGCTCTCGACAACGTACGCTGTGCACGCGCTCTCGGCATGTTTGGAAGTGTCGCGGACGTGTCTCGCCCATTCGCACGCTTCATCGAGACTGGCGCGCAACTGAGCGGGAATAGTTGTCGAGCAAAGATCCACGGCTCCAGTCCACAATGGTTCCGTTTTGGCTTCGTGACAGATGATTCTACCGAAAAGATAGCACACTCCGCTGATGGCATCCACAACGGCGCTCGGAACATCCGCCGCGGCAACGTCGTGCAAGAGCTTTGGCGCGACAATCGCAAACAATTTTCCGTACGAATACTGAGCGTCGCCACCGGGCATCTTTAAACCAATCAAAATGGCCTTAGCCGCGACGTTGCTCATTTCAGGCTTTTCAGCTTCATCGGTGTTCGGAAACGTGCTGGAAATGTTAGTACCACCGCAGCTCCAAGTGATGAGAATATCAGAGAGATGCGCGAGCGTTTTCCACCAGTTGGACTCACGCAGTTTCGGGGTTCCTCCATTTTCGTGATAAGACTTGAGAATCATACGAATAACGACAGTAACCGCGGTGCAAAACATAGACGCTGCCGCCGAACCTTTGAATTCGCCATGAGACTCGCTGACCAAACCGTTCATGATACAAATTTGCATCGGCATGCAATGCACAGTGAGCGCGCGACCGAGCACTGCGCACCATCGTCCATCCTTTGAAGACAGTGCACCCAAACGCTCAGCGAGCAACGTAGGACGACCCACGCCAATCATTTCAAGTTCTGACGAATGGCTGTATCCTAACAGCTCCCAGCGTGAGATGTGTTCAAACAGCTTGATGGTATTTGGCGAAGTCGTCTTGCTGCGTCCGGTGTCGAGCAAAGGCGTCGAAACCGATCTCAGACGCGTCGAAAGATTCGTAACGAGACGCGTGATACTCGTCGCATCCCGCATTCGACTTGAACTCACCGCTGGTGTGGATGATACACGGACCGTATGACCTCGTTCAGTGAACGCTAACCGAGCTTGAACTCGAGTACTGTTCGCCAAACGCGACGCGTGTAAACGCGCCTCCGACGCATCACCAACTAAGGCAGCATCCATTCCAGCTAACCGATTGACCATCGCACTACTATCAGAATTATTACCTTGCGTCACCCAATCGATGAATGAACGATCGTCGTAATCGTCTAAATTTCCACCCTGCGCAATGTTGTGAAGCTCGTTGAGATCGACGTGTTGCGTTCCTCGCGATGCCATGTGTTCTACGTTAGTCTGCGGGTTCACTTCGAAACGAAACGCACGCTGCGCGAAATTTCGTGAATTACTGATGAGAGCATGTTGACGGCGACCATCTGCATTCAAGTCTCCTCCGTGAGCATATTCACGGTGCTGGTCCAAACTGTCATTGCTTCCTCCTCGTGGAACCGCGTCGTCGATATTCTCCGGTGGTGGTGAGCCCGTCGAGAACATGCGTTCATGCGTACGTTGTCGAGATATTTCAGCACCCACATTGGCGCTCGCGTCGGCGTTCATCGCAACTTCAGGTGAACTTGATCCAGCTTGCCACACCGTCGCCCAAGACTTTGGGGTGCCAGTGAACGTCTCGTCGCGATCCTTGTGTGGTGCGCACGACGGAGGGCCGTGGTAGCTTTCGTGGAGTTCGGTCAACGCATACGGCGTGAGTTGAATGACATCCTTAAATTCACTCATCGTTGCATCTTCTCCATCCATTGATGTCCCCGCCGCGTCGCCGACCTTGTTCAATTCGGCGCCGTCGTCCAACGCTTCAACCAACTCATAGAAGTGCGCATTCAATTTTTCAATCTTCCCGCAATGCATTCGCCAAGCGCTTCGTAAATTGCCTAGTTCTATCAGAAATCGCCCCGCTCGGCGTGGATCATACAAATTACCCTCATTTGTCGAAGTGCCAATCACCTTAAAAATGAGAAACATGCAACGGTTGAGTTGCTGAGTCACGTTGCTCCCTGGAGTTAAGCATCCTGTCGCTTCTGCGCGAAGCAAAGGAAACATAGCATCGAATGCATCTGCAACAAAATTCATGTACAAATAAGCCAAATCTAAAACACAAGGTCCTTGCTCGCGGTTGCGCATCGCCTCAAAAGGGTCTACTTCGAGCACGCGCGTCGCCTGCACCTTGGCGCGCTCTCGCAACCGAGACAACGCCTCAACCGTACGCTTCACAGAATCACCTTTCGCGAGTTTCAAATAACTATGTCGTTCATTGTGTGATAAAATCTTCGCCATTTTCTCCAAAGAAACGCTCAACTGCTCCGCGGGTTCCGCGAGCTCGGCTAACTGTTTTTGCACAGTCGCAACGAGCTCCTCGCGAGTCCCCGAACTCGACATCCCCAAAGCCGACGTCAACGACTTGAGCTGCCACTCCGTAGCTTGCGTCTTCCAATCCCACCTCTTCGGTTCTTCCTTTTCCTCGGGCACGGCAACCTCAAGCACGCGACTCGACGGCGTACCCTCCACCTCCGCCGTCCCGCCCCGCTCGGGCGTCCCCGAACCCGACGCGCCCGCGCCGTACAATGAAAACAACTTGCTCAACACCGAATCGCGCATATCAGGCGCCATCGTGCGCAACCGCTGCGAGAAAACACACACGCGCACCACCGCGCACGCCTCAACGTCAGTCATACGCGCGCACGCACGCAAACACACGCAAAAAAACATTCGAGAACGCCACGCCTGCCACGCGACCGCCGCACCTTGACCACGTCCTCCTCCACCGCGTCCTCCCCACCGCGCGCATCGCCGTCATCGCGCGCGCGCGCGACTCTCGCCGAGCTCGTCCCTTCGCCGCACGCGTTCCCATCGCCTTCGCGCGCGCCATCGCCCTCCTCCGCCGCGCGTTTCCGTCCGCGCATCGCGAAAAGATGGCGCGCGCTAAATGCGCCTCGCTCGCTCTGCGCGTGAGATCTCGCGACGCGGAATGCGCGACGATGCGACGCGCAACTTTGACGTCACGCGCGCGAGAAATGTGCGGTGAATATGCGTCCGCGCGTTGGCGTCGCCGAACGCGGCGTCGCGCGGCGTGCGTCGCCGAACGCGGCGTCGCGCGGCGTGCGTCGGCGCTGAATGGCGTCGCGCACGCGCGGGGCTGTCTCGAGGACACCGGGAACACGTGCGACGCCAACGAAAAAAGCGCACGCCGGGAACACGTGCGTCGTCTTTGGCGGCACACGCGCGCGCGCTCGGGGCGTGGATGTGCGTGAGCGCGCTCGTGACGGTCGCGCACGGATTGTTGCGCACGCCGGGATCGTCGGGAACGCGAGGCGTCAAGAATACGGGGCGTGCGGGGCGCGTGAGCTCGACGAGGTTTAGTGTGCGCGGTTCAGGACGACGCGCGATGGAGGCGCCGGCTGCGGGTGGTGACGCGCTCTATGGCGTGTCCACGGAACCGAGCGATGAGGACGTGCAGGTGTTTAATTCGTTGCTTCAAGGTGGGTCGTGGGAAGCGATCGTGGGGAACGTCAAGGCGGCGGCGAACGATGGGAGGCTGACGACGGGCGTATTGGGCGCGGCGTACTTGGTGTATAGCGAGAGTAAGAAGCGTGGAGAAAACGAGCAGACGTTGATGATTTTGCAGAATATTATTCAAGTGGTGACGCAAGCGGTGTTGACGTTGAATGCGTCGCCGGCGCAGAGGGTTATGGATGCGCTCATGGAGTTTGCGGTGGCTGAAGAACGCAAGTTGGTGGATAAACTCGAAGAGGCGTACAACGACGGTATCAATACGTACGACGTCGCCGAAGTGTTGCGTGATTTTATTAAAAACTTGCAAGTGCAGGAAATGTCGTTCGAATTGGAAGTGGCCAAGGCTAAAGAGGCGGGTTGGGATGACCAGCTCGCAAAGTTGGAAACGCTCGCCGAGGAGCGCATCGAGGCGCAACGTCGCGCGATGAACATTCTTAGGCTCATTGGTGTTGAAGCGCCGAGCGTACCGGCCGCGGGTCCTGTCGCGGGCCCCGCGCCTGTGGTCGAAGGTGACAGTGGCGGTGGATTCTTCGCGGATCAAACCGAGTAAGCAAAGCAGCGTTGAGTGTTATACAATCCATCTACAGTAATAAATAAGTTCTATGGGCGGCTCACAGCGGCCAGTTTCGCAACGGACCGGGAACGTACTCGCAATGAAAGCCATACGGCACGCGCACAGGTATGTGTACTACGCACTGCTTTGCGAACGTGCGAGCGTTCAATAATAGCAACTCGGTTCGCGGCTCTTCCTCGTTCAAGACGTGCGTGAGGACGAGAAGGTACCCGTCGTCTTCGCTCTCTGGACTGTCGCTCGACACGAAAATAATATCGCCGCATGTCTTCCCATCGCCTAAATCATAACGTACGACTTCACCCGTTTCAAAGTCGTGCTTGAGCACGGCATCGAACGCCGGGATGTCCATGCGCTCTTTGGGCTCGGTGCCTTCTTTGTACGCCACGGAGTACGCGTATCGATACTTCAGACCAATGTAAGCACGATTGATGCATGGAAAATCCGACGTCTGATCGCACATGCGCCTACTCGAGACTAGAGTTTTCGTTTCTGTGTCAATTTCCCATCGCCAAAGCGCGGCAACGTCGCGCCCTGCGTTCACGGGATTGCTCGCCGGCGACGACCGCGGCGAATCATTTTGCTGGCACATGCCCAGCGCGTTCGTTTCGTCTGATTTGCACACATCGAGCACGATGCGCGAACCTTCATCATAGGCGTTGACGACATGATATGCGAAGCACGTCTCTTTCGTGTCGATCCAATACGGGCCTTCGTTATCACGACGAGGCATAAAACCAACGCGCATTGTGAGCTCCTTTTCAAACGAAAATGGCAGTCCACCATCCATGACGCGAGGTAAATCAAACACTAATGGGCCGTCCAGCAGCACAGTCTTCGTTGACGTGATAGCCATGTCGTGTTGCATCGACGGCCGTTCGACTTTGACTTCTCGGCGATACGTCCTCCTGCCAGTCTCACCGTCAATGATACCCACCGTCACCGTCGTTTCGTTTTGTTTGTCGCCAATGGCGATGAGGTTGTAACCGATGTAAATGAGCTCGCCCGTGCGCGGGCAAATTTTCCCGTGCGCCGACATGTTGTCGAGCCAGAAGTCTTTCGTCGAAAACGTCCCACTGAAATCACACACGCCCTTCGTCGCGAGCGTCGGCCCGAGCTCGAGCTCATATGCCGACCCAGATTCGTACGTCGCCAACAATCGACCCGCGTGGTACGTCAGCCCATTCGACGCCGTATTCTTGCTTTGAATCACCCAAAACGGAGAATCCGGCTGCATCACGTCCACCGTCATCTTTTCCACCAAACGCGGAAGCAAGTACCTCCAAATCGGATTGATATCCCTCAACCCAGTGTACAACGCCTCGTTCGCCTTCTCCTCGCGCTTAAACGCGCGCGTCTCGACATATTTACGCGTATACGACGCCCGTCCTCCGCCCAAACGCACCGCGTGCACCATACCGTCACCGTCGAACCAGTGATACCTCTCCGTCCCGAGCGCGGGCTCGCGCGCCGCGTTCGGCCCGTTCCGCATAAACACCCCATCCACGCACGCCGGTAGCGCGCCATCGATGCGCAAATCTCGCACTTCCCCCTCGATCGCGCCGACGACCGGCGCAAAGTTCCCTTTGAGCGCGGGATTCGTCGTCGATGCGCCATCGCCTCGGCGCTCCAGCCACGATGGACGCGCGCTCAGCGCTCGGCGCTCAGCGTCGCGCGTCGGCTCGCACACCGACGACGACGACGACGACGACGAAGACGCGACGCCGCGCCGTCCGCGCGCGCGCGGTCCGCGCGCGCGCCCCGCCCCGGGGCTCTTCGTCGACCGCGCGAGAAGCATTCGGATAATGGCGTGCACCAATCACGACCAGAGGCTCGAGGGACTCCACAAGTGTCCGACCGACCACCCTCTCCGTCGTTCGACGGCGCGAAAGGTCGCTCGCGCACGTCGCGCCATTCGCCCGCGCCGGACGCGACTCGCGCTCGACGCCTCGCGCCGCGCGCCGCCACAGTTCTCCTTCGCGTGCGTTTTCCCGTCGCCATGTTCGCGGCGACGACGATGGGGTCCGGGCGGACGACGCCGAGCCCCATCGGCGCGCGGCGCCGCCTCGCGCGCGGCGAGGTGCCGACGACGACGTCGACGCCGCGTCGCGCGTTGACGAGCGACGCGCGCGGGAAGGCGCTGAGTTCGCGCGGTGCGCGCGCGTGCGTGGCGAACGGGGCGTTGATTCATGGGCGCGTCGGTGCGCGCGTGCGCGTCAGTGGACGCGAGGTGCGTCGCGCGAGCGCGAGCGCGCGAGCGAAACGCGAGCGAATAGACATCGACGTCGCGTTCGTGGTGTGATCGCCGCGTGAATGATGAGAACTGACGAGATTTGTGTGTGTGTGTGTGCGTTGTGTGTGTGTGTGTAGGCGAATGGACGCGCGTATGGGGCGCAAATGTGCTCGGTGTTGGCGATGTATGACCCGAACGGCGCCATGGAGGATGGACGCGAAACGTTGATGCGCGAGTTGAGCGCGCGCATGGTGACGCGCGGTCCCGATGGTTCGGGGTATTTCGGCTCCAAACGATACGGATTGGCGCACGAGCGATTGGCGATTATGGATCCGGAAGGTGGTAAGCAACCGATTGTGTATGAGGACGGAGCGAAGACGTACGCGGTGTGCGCCAATGGCGAAATTTACAACTTTCGCAAGCTTCAAGCAAAGTATGGGCTCACCGCGGCGAAGACTGGCAGTGACTCTGAAGTGTTACTTCAGCTCTATAAACACCTTGGTGTTGATTTTGTAAAGGAGCTGAATGGCATTTTTGGTTTTGTCGTCGTCGGCGACGACGGGGACCATATGATTGCCGCGCGCGACCACGCGGGTATCAAACCGTTGTACATTGGCTATGGCAAGAACGGCGTCAAATGGTTCGCATCAGAATTGAAGGCGATTTGCGATCAAGATTGCGAACGCATCGAAGAGTTCCCCGCTGGACACTACTGGACCCCGAAAGATGGGTTCGTGAAGTGGTACAATCCATCTTGGGATAGCGACGACGACGCCGCCGTCGGTACCAAGGATACGTCTCACGTTCGCGCCATTCTTGAGGAAGCCATCATCGACCAGACCATGGCTGACGTCCCCATCGGCCTTTTATTGTCTGGAGGTTTGGATTCCGCCGTCGTCAGTACGGTATTGAAGCCCATGCTCGAAAAGTCTGGTCAAGAGTACTTGTCGTTCACCGTCGGTCAAGAAGGTTCGCCCGACGTCACGGCGGCGCGCATGATGTCCGAATATTTGGGTACAACGCACCATGAATACCTTTTCACCTCTGAAGAGGCGTGCGCGAACATTGAAAACGTGATCTATCACTTGGAAACGTATGAACCTGAGCTTATTCGCTCGGCTATCCCCAACTACTTTCTGGCCAAACTCACGTCGCAACACGTCAAGGTTGTTCTCACGGGCGAAGGCTCTGACGAACTTTTCGCGGGATACCTCTATTTCCGCGACGCACCGTCGTCCAAGCATATTCACAACGAACTTCGACGTATCTTTGGTGCTTTGCATAACGTCAACTGCCAGCGAGCGGACCGTATGACTATGGCGCACGGTTTAGAAGCGCGAGTGCCGTTTTTGGACCCTCGCGTCATTGACGCCGTCATGGAGGTTGATCCCGAGTTCAAGCGCATTGAGGGTGAAGCTAAACCCGAAAAGCACGCACTCCGCGCGTTATTCGACGGTGAAATTCCCGATCCAGTGCTCTGGCGTACAAAGGCTATGCAATGCGAAGGCGTCGGCTTGAACTGGGTCGAAGACCTCCAAAAGTTTTGCGATGAACAAGTCTCTGACGAAGACTTTGCCAAGGCTGAATCCACCTACCCAATCAATCCCCCGCACAGCAAAGAAGAAATGTACTACAGACGCATCTTCGAAAAGCATTACCACGGCATGGACAAGTTCGTGCACGTCTGGGAAGGCGGCTGTCGCGCGGGCGGCGCCGCGTGGGAGAACAACCAATACACGCGCGCCGGCGTGAAAAACGTCCAGCAACTCGCCAAGGGTTTAACTGGTGTCAAGGGTGCGTAAGCACCCATTAGTTTAAAGTATAAGTCTCATCTCTCGTTGACCGGGTCGTGTTCTACTACAGTATGTTGATTGATTTTTCGTGTTGCACTTTGTTATTGAAATCAGTTGTGTTGCCGTAATACGCTCAACTTTCGCGCGCCTCATACCCACCCACGCGATGCACGCCGCGTCGCCGTCGTGCGATCACACCACGAGCGAAGGTATGCGCGTGCGATCTCACTCGGCGTCGCCCGATGTCGTTTTTCCTCGCTCGCGCGGCTGTCGTACGTGCGAGATCGCGCGACATGCGCGTCGTCATCGGTGCTCACAATTAACCAGGCACTCACCGTGTCCGTCGTTTTTCACGCGCACACAGCGCTCGTTGAGGTCGCAAAGGCGTGTCAAACTCTCGTGACGCTGACGTGTGCGTCGTGCGGTGCGAGCGTCGCGCCGTGCGACGTGTGTCAGGCGCTCGTGGAGACGAGGGGCGCGAGGCGCGGAGAGCGTCCGGCGCGATGCTGCGCGCGATGCGGAGGCTTGTGCGTATCCGGTGACGCGCTACGCGCGCGCTTAGGGCTCCGTGCCATACACTTTGTCGATCCACTGCGCGCGGTGGACATGGTGATCGCGAGTGGGCGCGCGGGAACGCGAGAGCGGTGTTTGTCGGCGAAGCGCGCGCGGTTAACGGCGTTGGCGAGCGCGCCTCGACCGTTCTCGGACCCGCTACCCCTTCATGGATCGACAAATCGCAGGCGTCCGAACTCGATTACGACGACAGACGACACGGGCACGCCCACGGATGCTGAACGCGAGCGAGATTGCCGAAGGTTGACGTCGTCTAGCGTGCAATGCGGGCAGCGGCTGCCTCCGGATTCCATATTCAAAACTCCAGCGCCGACGTCACGACTTGGACGAGTATCTACGGTACCAAATTCTGCGTCATCATCACCAGTGGATGACGCGCTCGCACTAGGGGACAAGATCGAAGGCGAGATGACGCGTTTGAAGCTACAGATTTTACACTTGGAATCTATGCGCCGCCGTAAAGGAAACAAGAGGGACTTTACGAGCGTCAATCAGGACATCTTAGAAGTATCATTAAAACGGTCAAAAGTGACAGATGAAAGTGTTGAGGTCGTCTTGGATATTGCAAGTTCATTCTTACGAGATAGAGCTATAATTCAGCGAACTATGGACAACTGTGCCGAGAGCCGACTCGCGTTGGAAACGTTGGAAAGAGACACGCACTTGATGAACGTCACCAATACGGACAAGCCGCCGAGAGATTCACCCAGCGAAGTCGCGCCTGTCGAAACTGACAGCCCGTTCTTGATGTATTGGCCGAAAATAGAATTGCTCGAGAACGTATTACCCGGAGTGATGTTGCTAAAAAATCAACTGCAAAAACGAGCGACGCGCGCTGAAAAAGCCGCCGATGAATGTGGTGCTGTACATCTCAAGCGTCTGGGCGAAATCACGCGAACGCAAAACGAGCTGTTTAGTATGATGAACAGTAAAGATAGCGACGCAAATCACGCGGCTCATGCGGCGCTGCGACAGCTCATTTTGCTGTATGCAGCCATGTTCAACGACATCGTCATTCGAAGAGAGCGCCAAATGTGCTAAAAACAATTCTACAGTACTTCTAGATGTCACTATGCTACAACAATTCGCTCTACGGCGTCTCGTTTAATATACACGTCACCGCGTGAAACAAATCTTCAAACACGTCCACTGGGAAACACTCGTCTGGTATCATCATCGTCCCCAACGGCACGTCGGCCGCGCACGTTAAAGTCGTCGGCAGACTCACATTCGCCTTTCTCAACGCCTCACCCATGACTTTCCCGTAGCCCGTACACACCAAAGCTCGTCGCACGCCTCCTGCGCGCGCCGCAGCTTGCATGTCCGTCACGGTATCCCCTACGAAGACCACTCGCGCGGCGTCCGTCTCGTCAAACGTCTGCAGCGCCTCTAAAACCATCCCGGGCGCGGGCTTTCGTCGCGTACACGCCGGCGCCTGCTCTCTCGTCCGAGTGGCATATATCACCCCATCAACCTTTGCGCCACGCCCTTCGCGCGCGAGCGCGTCGCGCATCTCCCCGTGTATCACGTCGCGCACGTACGACTCTGTCGCGAGCGCCTTGCCCACGCACGTCTGATTCGTCACCACGCAGCACCGCACGCCGGCGTCGTTCAGCATCTTCACCGCCATCGCCGCGCGCGGTAGCAACACGAAATCACGCACGTCAATCACGCCCGGTGCGCCGACGTCCACGTTAATCACGCCGTCCCTGTCGATGCAAAACAGCGTCGGTGCCGCGGCTGCAACTGCGCGCGTTCCGACGCGCGCACGGCGTCCGCGCGCGCGCATCGCGCCGCGACGTGGATAACACACAGGATAAACATGTATCGCGCGCGTCGCCGCGCGCATGCGCACCGCGACCGCGACCGCGACCGCGACCGCGACCGCGACCGCGACCGCGACCGCGACCGCAAGTCGTCGAGTGCCGACCGCGGCAACGGCTGAACGCCACTCAACGACGCGGCATGTTTCGCTCGTGCGCGCCATCGTCGGGCACCGCGTGTTCGTCGACGCGGCGGGCGGGTAAGAAGGCCCCGCTCGCGCGCGCGCCCGAATGGGCGCTCGGGTTCGAGCAGTTTCGCGCCGAACACGCGCACGAGACGGAGGAGGATGCGAGAGCGGCGTGGGAGGCACAAAAACTCGCCATGTTACAAGAAGACGAGGTCGCCGCGCGGTTGTACGCAGAAATGGATTTAATTGAAGGCGCTGGGGGCACGCGACGCGGGGCGTCCGCGTCGGCGGCGGCGAGGGAGCACCAGGAGCTGGTGAGCGAAGGCATTCGCAGAGCGCTGCGCGAGGAATTACGCGAGCGGGCGAAACGCGCGGATGCGAATCCGTTCGCGGTTGTCGCAGAGACGATTAGGAATAAAAGTGATAGTGAATTGGCCGAATATGGCTTGAAACGGCGAGAGAATCGCGTGAGTGATAACGAAGGTACATGAAGAAGCGCTGTTCGCGTCGGGACAATCCACTCGAGTACTGTAATATTAAGCCGCTACTGTTTTCACGTGCACACGCGCCTGTCGTCTTTATTCAACCTTTCCAAACTTGTCTTCAATCCATGCCGATGTGACACTCTTCGGGCGCTCGATCGGGTAGCCCGAAGCGCGGGATAACGTGAGTTGACTTAACACGCCAATCGCGCGCGACGCGCCGAAGAGCACGGTGTAAAAATTCTCCTCGGTGATGCCGTAGTACTGAAGCAATACCCCGCTGTGCGCGTCGACGTTCGGCCAAGGGTTCTTAACCTTACCCGTTGCGGTCAACACGTCCGGGACGACTTCAAAGAGCTTGCCCACGAGCTTGAACATCGGGTCGTCTGGGAGGTGCTTCAACGCGAATTCACGTTGACACGTGTATCGCGGATCCGTCTTACGCAACACACCGTGCCCGTATCCTGGTACAACACGACCACTCTTGAGCGTGGCCCAAACGAATTCAGTGAGTTGTTCCTTGGTGACGTCGTCGCCAACCTGGGCGCGCGCTTCGTTGAGCCATTTCAACACTTCCTGGTTGGCCAACCCGTGCAACGGACCGGCGAGGCCGTTCAAGCCGGCGACCAAAGACAAGTAAGGATCACTCAATGCCGAACCAACGAGGTGCGTGGTATGCGCCGACACGTTACCGCCCTCGTGATCAACGTGAATCGTCATGTATAAGCGCATGAGCTCCTTGACTGCTTCAGAATCGTGCCCCATCATGTGCGCAAAGTTCCCAGCCCAATCCAACGTTTTATCGGCGGCGACGAGCTCGCCACCCTTAAACGTGCGTCTGTAAATAATCGAACACACCGCTGGGAGCTTGGCGATGATATCCATAGAGTCCTCAAACGCGTACTCCCAATACGTCGTTTTATGCACGCCTGCTTGGTACGCCTTGGCAAACTTGCTCTCCGGTTGCATCGCCAATAAAGCGCACGACAGTTGCGTCATCGGATGCGTATTCTTTGGCAACGCCGCCAACACATCATGCACGCACTGCGGCACATCTGCGCGTCGAACCAACTCCTCACTTAACATCTTCACCTGTTCTGCGCTCGGAATCTCCCCCGTAAGCATCAACCACATGATACCCTCTGGCAGCGGCTCGTCCCCGCCCGCCGCCTTGGGCAACGCCTCTCGCAGCTCTGGTATCGAATACCCACGGAACCGAATCCCTTCCTCGGCGTCGAGCAGCGACGTCTC
>JACLAB010002059.1_pt1 | contig 24619 bp, 14 predicted proteins | sample 8027921 | NCBI WGS metagenome assembly JACLAB01 (sample SAMN15725117, study PRJNA655200) | protist metagenome | isolation source: fluorescence activated cell sorting (FACS) single amplified genomes of... | place: USA: West Boothbay Harbor, Gulf of Maine | collected 2000-07-19
ACCATGATGTTTGCACGAAGGGCGACGGGCTAATAATTTTGAAAGAAAGCCGCCACCCTTGTTTGGAAGCGCAAAGCGGTGCGCTGGTCATACCCAACACGTGCGAACTAGTAGATGGTAAAAGTTGGTTCCAGATCATTACCGGCCCCAACATGGGCGGTAAGTCCACGTTTATTCGCCAAGTTGGCATTTGTGTTCTTCTCGCTCAGATTGGGTCATTCGTGCCGTGTGAAAGCGCCGAAATTACTATACGTGATGCTATCTTCGCTCGAGTTGGCGCTGGTGACTGCCAGTTGCGAGGAATTTCCACGTTCATGGCAGAGATGTTGGAGACTTCAGCAATTATCAAGGGTGCTACGCCATCGTCTCTCATCATTATTGACGAGCTTGGTCGTGGTACATCGACATATGATGGGTTTGGCTTAGCTTGGGCTATTTCAGATCACATAGTGAACCATGTAAAGGCGCCCTGTCTTTTTGCAACGCACTTTCATGAACTCACTGGGCTGCAAGGACAAGGAGGCGTTGCAAACTATCACGTCGACACCAAAATTGATCCAAAAAGTCGAAAGCTCACGATGCTTTATCGTGTGTTGCCCGGTTCTTGTGCTCGTTCCTTTGGCGTTGACTGCGCAGAATATGCAAAGTTTCCTCAAGATATCATCGACAAAGCGAGGCAGAAAGCATCTGAGCTGGAAGACTTTTCAGATGAAACGGTGGTGGGTGACGTTCATATGGTAAAATCGACGCATGGCGGATTGCGATCAAAACGCAAACGTCTGCATCTGGAAGTAGGATCCTCTCATGATTTGGATGTTTGGTTTGCGACAAGAGCAAGAAGCTTTCTTCATAACTTTGCTGCACTGTCACTGCACGGGATATCTGTTATGGATGTGGCCAAATGTATGCAGCACTTGAAAAATGAGCTGGAGGTATTTATGTGACAAGACCAAGCCCGCCTGTAATTGGAGCTAGTTGCACCATCACTTAGAGGGCGAGACGTATGAATGATAAACAAATAAGTATCGGACTGCTTGTAATGTATTGCAAAGAAACGCACAGTGTGCAAAAACCTAGTCGAGACGAATCTCAGTAAGATCATGGATGTTGAAAATGGAGATGAAATATTTGGATGCAAATAAATTAGATCCTCTTGATTGGATTGATGCTCATTTTCTTTAGGAAGCCAAACATCTTTAAGGTGATTGGGGCAAGCCCTAAATAGCCGTTGAATCCATTATATTGAATACTTGCCTTTAGGCACTCTTCCATGATAATGGGCTGCATCAAGGGGTATAGGTTATGCGCGACGCCTGGGAACAGGTGATGTTCTATCTGGTAGTTTAACCCACCAGATAGAAATGACCAGAAAGCGTTTCCCCAGCTTGCGGACGTTTCAATCTGCCACCTACCCCAATCTCTGAGGGTTTTGCCAGACAGCTGCTGTGGACGCAAACCATCGAGATTGTGACTCACTATGAAAAACCAACAGAGGATCAAAGATCCAGAGCAGCCATACAACAGGTAAGGAACCAAAACTTTCCTCCACCCATGAAGATACATGGGAATGGCAAGGAAAATGCCCACGTGAAAAAGTTTGCCAACGACATAGAGTGCCACTTCAGTGGAATTCATGCCTATGTACTTGACACCAGGAGACGCTTTGTTAATGAAAATATTGATAAAATCGCCAACTTGCGCTGAGAAATAGAGCATGGGCCATATCAGAGGGGTGTACAATGGCTGGAAGCTATGGTACCAAAACCAAGGCTGGGATTCATCGAGTCGAATCAGCGGGAACGATGTGTAAACATCTTGATCTTTACTCGCATCATTGCAATAAGAGTGATGGGATACGGTGTGATGGTAGCGCCACTCAAGGCTTGATTTGCCTATGATGACATCACTTCCGAACCAACCCCAGAATTGGTTCCATTTTGAACTCAGGCATAGGCCACCATGGTTGGCTGTATGCTGCAAGCCCGTTCCTGACCAGTAACCTGCGATTCCAAGAACAAAACCAGCATATACAGAAGGACTGGTAATGTACCAGAGGTGTGATGCGAAGAAGAAAATGGCTACTGCGACCGTGTCCAGCAAGCAACCACCTCGCCCAGAAGCGATGCGGCCACTAGTTATTTCAAGGGGTTCCAAAATCTCTTCTCGGACTCGCTGTTGAATCTTCCTATAAATTTCGGAGCCAAGCGGCGTAGGAAATTCTTCCTCCAGGCAGAGCATAGAATTAGTGTCGACTCTTGGAAGCGTTCTTAACATCTTGTCAACGATTTCGGTCCGAACGTGGTGGCTCTCAAACAAGATCGTGGCATCACGACCGATGGCAAGGGCAAGAAGCTGTGATCCACCGGGATGAGAGTCCGCAAACTCTGTAATATCGTAAACCTACGAAAATAAACGATGAATAGAATGCGGCTGATCATGATGAATTATTGGGATCTGCAACTCCGGAGTAACCTGAAAGGGGGCAGCAAGAATTAAGTTTGGGTGCGTACCTGCCCTCTAATTTGGGTGAACTTGCGCCCATTATGACTCTGGTCGCTTTGCTGCGCTACTTTGTGAACAGCGGATGCGTTGGCTCCCTTCCCCATGTTTGAGTCGTCGTGAGACTGTGCTGTGCGCCCTGAACCAGTTTCAATGTAACGGGCAGTCTGAACTTGTTAGCTGTTATCGCGGCCTCACAGACTATCTATAAATTCGGCGTGACGGGATCCTTTGGAAAAAATGTGCTACCCACCTGGTATCGTTAATCAAGGTCGAAGGTCGACTGGTCCCAAACATTGTCACAAATTTCGACATCGTTAACCCAGGAACGTCGGTTCAGCGCTACATATACTTGAAGCCTTCATAGGACGAATTAAACCAATTTTCTTGAATCACGTGTTGAACATTTATCCATGTTCTCTCATGACTTTAGGTGCTTTTTTTTTGGCACCGGGGGCGGGGATCTGGCATGAGGGAGTGGCCGACGAGCCGCTTCGCGGCTGTTTAAACTCTAAATCCTGAAAACCAGACCCCGACCCCCTAAAGACGCGGCGCGGACCCTAAAGATACAGCGCATCGCTCGTTACTCGCTCGTCAGCGGCTACATGAGCGCGCATCTTGCTCATTTTAGAAAGCGCTCCTGTCAGCGCGTGGCACGCTTCAGGATATGTAAGTGAAGAATTAACTCAAGGATGACTCGTCCCGCCCCTGTACAAAAAAACAGTTCATATTTTTTTATGATAATCTTAGATGATGAAAATCCCGTGCAAAGACTACGATGCTTGTCTGCTGCCCTTGCTCATCGACAATCAGCGATAAAGCTGCCAGCTCGAAACCGTCACATAAATAAGAGGCGCTGTAACGGCACGGACAGATATGACTTATTTTCTTCGACTGAATTACTGGCTACGCGCACTTACAACAGTGGAGCAAGTGTTGCTTATAACAGCCTTCGTTGGGTTCGCCATCTGCGCTCTCTATATTACGATCGAGGACCACGATGTCCTATTCATCTTGGCCGAGGCAGTCCACTTCATTGGAATAGGAGTCTTGGCTTTCAAACTCATCAAAGAACGCAGCTGCGGTGGCCTCTCCTTGAAATCTCAGGAACTTACTGCCGCGTTTCTCGTGATTCGTCTATATTGCAGCGCTGTCATGGAATATGACATCCACACTTTGCTTGACCTCTTCACACTGTTGGCGACTTTATGGGTTATATACGCAATGCGCACAAACTTGAAGATGACTTACAACATGGAAATGGATGACATTGAACTTTTGCATATTCTGATACCTTGTGCTATTACTGCACTTATGGCACATCCAGTTACCTCTCACAATTATCTAAACCGGGTTCTCTGGGCTCTGTGTGTGTATGTCGAAGCTGTTTCAGTTTTGCCGCAACTTTGGATGATGCAGAAGGGAAAGATTGTAGAGCGTTTCACTGCAAACTATCTATTTTCTTTAGCGGTTGCAAGGCTTCTTTCCTGCGCACACTGGATACTTCAGATGTTTGATGCCAAGTCCTACTTGGCAACAGCATTGGGCTCAGGACTCTGGCCCGTGATGGTATTGTTTAGTGAGGTTGTTCAGACATTTATTCTCGCCGATTTCTGCTATTACTATGTGCTGAGCTGTGCTGAAGGCAGTGAGGTAGTTAGATTACCGGTGGGAGTTGTCTAAATTACTATTCTGCTTCGGCAGCATGATATCTTTTGTGATGGGATCTGACAAGATTTTGTTTGGAAATATTGGCTGATCTTTACTAAGAGGAGCCGTCTCATCATTTTGATCGCGTTGCAGTATTAAAACAGGTGGTGTCCCAATATGATACTATTCAGAAGGCGCCGTCTACACACCCTGCCGTCGTGCCGTAGACAATAATGAGCTCTGCATCGGGCGCAAGAGAATAAAGCATAGTCTCCACTGTACCAGCATATTGCACTTGAGCCTGGTGTATCTCGACCATCACCACACCGGAAATATTCGACCAGAGGTCACACTGTAGGCCTGCACATGATTGTACGTGTGCAGCTAGAGCGGTGTGAAGTGGGCTCATCGATGGATTATAAGCAGCGCTTTCAATAGATCTTCCCGTGAAAATCTTTGCTGCAGACGTACAAAGAGCAAGGCCAGCTGGTGAGCCACTGTATGGCGCATAGGCCGCGTTTGCTTCTTCCAAAGCTTTGTCAAGCGGTCTGTTGACAGCTGAAGCCGTCATCTTCCAGGAACGGTCTGTGTTTTTCCTATGGCCCGAGTAAACAGTGACAAGCTCTAGGCTATGGAGTCTAATAAAGTTATTTCTCGGTTCCAACAATAGAGGGACCTCAACTGCTTGATCGAGATCAAGAGGACCAAATGAGTGCAGTAGGAGGTCCGAGAGCAAACTGTCAAATTTGGTTTTGTCAAACTTGTCGACCATAAGGGACAGCACACGCACATCACCTCCTTCTCTGAGCTCGTTGAGGAATTGACGGCAGTGACCACAGGGTGCGGCAGTCGCGGCGAAAGAGATAATCCCCTCGCCAGCCTGGAGAGCTATCACCATCGCAAACTGCTCAGCGTGTATGGTGGCATTCAAAGGTAGTCCCTGCATTTCAGTGTTAGTACCTAGGTACACAGCCCCGGATGAGCCCAAGGCTGCCGCGCCAATACAGAAACCAGAAGTTGGTTGTGAGGCATATCTCTGAACTGCTTCAGCGAGTCCATTAAAAAAAAAATTCAGTGCTCATTCTGTGCGCATACATCAGACGCTTCGATTTCTCCTTGCTCACACAATATTGAGCATCGGACACCACATGGGCTTCGAATGCATTATACGCTGATCCGCACCATTTTTTCAGGCTGAGCCGTGCGATGCGGGAACAAGGCTTGTTTGAGCCTAAATGAAACGCCTTTGTCTTCGCGATAGGTTTTTGGCAAAATCTTGAGACGACGCCCTCAGTAAGTTACTTCGGCTAGCTATGTCTGCTATTCTGTGAGTAAGTGTTACGAAGGTAGATAGGAAGAGTATCTATATGAGGTCTAAACAGACACCGGCAGATATCTGAAAATATGTAATAAGTGATAGATAGATCCCTTACTTATTCGGCATTGCCGCATCTACACATCTCGGAAAATTTTCGAATGTAAAAAATGTCACACTCACCTGGTATCGTTAACCAAACGTCACGGTCTATTCGTTCCATACATTGTCGCCAAATTTTTATTTTTAATTCGAAAATAATGTTGGTTAAGCCCTTCGTACATGTCACCCAATCCAAGAATACCTTTTTCACATACTCGATCCAAGTGATGATAATGTCCCCTATCTAGTCTCTATATATCTGTCGTTTCTATCTGTACATATGATTAAATTTAATGGTTTAGTTTACGTTACGATTATTGTAATTAATTCAACGCATACTACAATTAACCATCCCTCTCAGGCTATGCCGACCCACATGGAGCGAACCACCGTCCCTCGTTCGATCCTGTAGAATTATTCGGCATAGCCGATCTTACGAGGATTGCACGAAAAAAATTCAGTCATTCCTGGACATCGTTAATCAAGGTCGAAGGTTTATTTGCCTCATACATTGTAACACATTTTGACATCGTTAACTCACAATCGTTGGTTTAGCGTTACATATATTTGAAGCCTTCATTGGACGGAATAAACCAATTTTCTTGAGTCACGTGTGAAAAATTTGTTACATAGTGTTTGCCATACGTAAGGGCATTTATATACTATAAAAAACGATTAATTTCACACTTGTTAAATCATACAACTACTAGCTTAGCTATCTAGCTAGCTCTATATATACGCTAGCTAGCTAGCTAGCTAGCTAGCTAGTAGTGTACAGAGACCATAGTAACATGTCGATATCGAATCATACCAACCACCAAACAACCAATAATCATATAATGACATGTAAACGTGTATGTACGTAGTAACGTTACGTATCCGCAATTCTATCATGATTTAATAACCATGCGGGGGGCTATGCCGACACACCTGGGAGCGAACCCACGCAATCACGTTACACACTACTCCTGTTCCTCCCTGGAAATTTTTTTATTATTACTTCAATCATATTATTGTTAATCTTATTAAATCTTATCATACATATTTTATATAAATAAATGATTGAAATATCTAATAATAATGTGACATCAATAATAATAATAATATCAAGAAATGACGAAGAATTATATATCACTATGATATTAGCATTATATCGCATGCATATTATGATGAGTGCATTCATATATATTATGATGAGTGCATTCATATGTATTTAATATCAATATATATATATATGTGAAGGAACGAAGTGTTCATCAATAATAATAATATAGAAGCTCCATGAAACGTATCAATCGACATCCATGCTTTCCACTTGTGATAATAAGATGGACTTGTCATCAATGAGACGCTTCGAAGTCAAGAAGGTAACATATCCGGATACAAATATACCTTATCATCACACTCATTGATTTTGATGTCTCTTGTCGCAGTGGAATGCCGTGGCGGTCTGGTCGTGGTCGATATGCACTGATACGTGTGCTATATGTAGAAACAGCCTTCATGAGCCGAGCATAGAATATCAAGCAAACCCTTCTGCAGCCTCCGAAGAGGGTCTGAGCATCGCTTGGGGAAACTGTGGCCATGTATTTCATCTCGATTGCATCTCGAAATGGCTTCGGACCCGTAGCAACTGTCCTCTATGCGTAAGTTTGTTTTTGGGATTCTCTAGTAACCGAAGATCGTGTTTTTATCTCAAACTTTACAGAACAAAGAGTGGGAATTTGCGAAGATCGAGAAGGTTGTTCTTGCTTCTTTACTACAAAGTATTCGCGCCAAAATCGCAATAGTTTGTCCACTTCTTACAGACTTTGTTGTCCCTTATTGACCTTACAATCGGATCCAACTTCCCGTGATGGGGTTAGACTGAAATAAGGGCCAACAGCTGTTAAGAAAGATAGCAGCCCCGGATCGCCACGTTTGATTGCTTTCCACTCACAACGCGCGTCAAATGAGCCAGAGCTAGATTTGATCGCTCCTGATGCAAAACACGAAAAAAAAAAGTTTAATGGCAAAGGATTCAACCGTGTGTAGAAGCTCTCCCGGAGTTGGATGTATATATTTGGCTCATACGTATCAACTCATACGAAGAAGCAAGCCCTTTGAGATCGAGTTGTTCCCTAAATTTAGACCCCAGCGCGCCAAAGTCGGCCTGATAGGAAAGTCACTCGCCAGGGGAAAATGGTTTCAAGAACCACTTGCGAGTTACCTTCGAAGGTAAGTTCTAAAAATGATATTTTGATAAGGGCACCGGATTGCATCGTGTAGCTAATGCGGAGCCCATCATTTACGAACATGCACTATCCGTAGCATCTCGTCACGCCACACTTTCTGTGGACTGCTTAATCACACACGTATATCCGCGAACCGATGTCCTTTGCACACCAATCCATACCTTGAAGCAGTCCCTCTCCTGTGACTGCACTGCATGCCTCAATGTGCCAGTGCCTACTCTGCATTCTTGTGAGATCCAAAACCTGAGCAATTTGCTCTGTCGACAGTGCGCCGGGAATATCCTGCTTGTTGGCTAAAATCAGCAGCGTCGCGCCGACTAACTTCTCCTCGGACAAGAGTGCGTGGAGTTCTTTTTTGCAGTCCTCGAGCCGTCGGTGGTCAGCGCTATCGACTACCCATATTAAGCCGTCCGTGGTCTCGTAGTAGTTGCGCCAGTAGCTCCGCAAAGTTTTCTGTCCACCAACGTCCCATATGTTAAAGGCGTAGCCCCCGTACATCAAAGTTTTGATATTAAAACCCAGGGTTGGAGAAACGGAGCTAAAGTCCTCGCCGTTTATTCGCTTGACAATCGTCGTCTTCCCTGCATTATCAAGTCCAACCATCAGGATGCGCAACTCTCTTTCACTTGCCTTAACTTTCTTTATTACAGAGAGCAATCCCATCCCATAACGATGGCTGTGTTCTATGCCCTGATATATACATGCAACGCTGGATGTGATTTCGGTCTTCAGTTCTTACTGTTATCTACGTAAGTGTTATATTGGTTATTACATACCTTCGAAGGTAAGGTTTCGAAGGTACCTTCGAAGGTAAGGTTTCGAAGGTAACTTATTATTCGTATGATATAATATCTCGTCACGTAATCATTATTATTCGATATTATTCGTACACATATTTATTATTAAGATCATTCCATTGACCGGGCGAAGTTCGAGTGTGTGTTTTCAATAGGGTGCGCGTTTTCCAATTTTTTTAACGATAGCGAGTTAATAAGTTTATTATTGACACACATATCCTTTCACATATCCTTTCATATTATTATGAAAATCAGAATATATCTTCGCACGCTTGATTGCTTGCTTGAGCGATATATGTGATATTATCTTCGAACGAAGGTATATTATCTAATATTTTATTTTACATCTTACGAAGGTAATAAATTTTCAAGCAAGCAATATTTCAAAATAAACTCGTATTATTATTTATTTACTGCTGGATTCTTCTCCGGAACTCGCGCATCATACTTGAAAAACTCGAGGTAGGGCAAGAGACAGTGTGTTTCCATACCGCAATGAAAAGCGGGAAAATATCGAGGAAGTCCCTGATGCAACGTTGATGGCCGGAGAGAGCACGCCTACGCCTGTGCGCAGAACGGGTGCTCATGATGAACGTTCGCCTGTTCAAGGCGTGACTATATTTTCAAGTTCTGAAGCCTTCAAGAAGTCAGACCAAGAGAGGGCTACGGGAACGAATGCGTCAAACTCCGCCAAAATTGGACGCTGTATAGTCGCAGAAGATACTGTCGTGTCGCGCCGTGATGCAAAGGGACACTTTGACGGCGAGGAAACTTCGTTTCGTGCTCTTGGCCTGAACAATTGGATAAATGGTAATCTTTTACGTTTTGGACTGACGCTTCCCACGCCAGTGCAATGTAGCTGCATACCTGCCATACTTCAAGGACGAGATGTCATTGCCACATCACAAACTGGCAGTGGTAAGACGGCAGCTTTCGCGCTGCCGATAATACAGCTGCTCTCTGAGGAACCCCACGGGGTCTTTTGTCTGTGCTTGACTCCGACCAGAGAACTTGCTACTCAAATTATGGAGCAGTTTATAGCTTTCTCACCTGGAATGACACTTCGCTGCTTGTGTACTATCGGGGGCGAGAATAATCGCACACAGGCGATCGCTCTCGTGTCCCGACCGCATGTGGTTGTGTCTACCCCTGGGCGGCTAATGGAACATCTTTTACATGATGATGACAAGAGCATCGCAAAGTGTTTTGCAAACTTGCGCTTCCTTGTTCTCGATGAGGCAGACAGATTACTGGATCCAGGCTTCGAAGATGATCTGCGAATCATCATGCATAATCTTCCTAGTAATAATCGCCAAACGCTACTTTTCTCTGCGACAGTCACACGATCGATTTCTGCTTTGCAAGAGGTGAATCTGCAGAGCACCTTTCACTTTGAAGCTTATGAAGGTTTACAGGTCGTTACGCATTGCGAACAGAACTATTGCTTTGTTCCAGCTAAGATGAAGGATGTTTATCTGCTGAATATCATCGATATAGCAAAGAGACGAGGGCTGCGCTCAATTATCGTATTTACTGGAACAGTTCGAGTTTGTCAGTTGTTGCACGAGATATTTACAGTTCTTGGGTGCCATGCAGTTGCGTTGCACGCTGTCAAAAAGCAACAGCATCGCACCGCCAGTCTTGCTCGTTTCAAATCTGGCGAGGTGCGGATACTGATTGCAACTGATATTGCATCTCGCGGCCTCGATATCCCAACAGTAGACCTGGTTATCAACTACGACATTCCCACTGTTCCCCGAGACTATGTTCACAGAGTTGGACGAACTGCACGAGCTGGGAGAGCTGGCCAGGCTGTGACACTTGTGACACAACACGACGTATTCCTCTTGCATAAGATAGAAGAGTTGGTAGGAATGCAATTGTCTGAGCTTTCAGGGGTTTCTGAGACCTGCATTTTACGCGACATTGCCAAGGTTTTCACTGCTCGACGTCAGGCTAAAATGAACATGAGTGCAAAAGGCGGTTTTGATGATCATGTTCGTGAGAAAAAAGCTAAATTCGTTTCGTTCCGTAAGTTGATCAAACTGTGACTTCGTTCGGGTTTAGGGTTAAAATATTGAAACCGTTATTTTATACGAAGGTATTCGGCATAGCCGATCTTACGGGGATTTCCCGAAAAAAATTCAGTTCGCACCTGGTATCGTTAATCAAGGTCGAAGGTTTATTTTCCCCGTACATTGTAACACATTTTGACATCGTTAACTCAGAATCGTTGGTTCAGCGTTACATACAGTTGTTCCTTTATTGGACGAAATAAACCAATTTTCTTGAGTCACGTATGAAAAATTTGTCCCATTGTGTTTGCCATACGTGAGGGCGTATATTATATAAACCATTATTTCACATTTGTTAAATTACACACATACAAATAATACCAACCGACCAAACAACCAACAATAATACGTAACGTTGTTATTAATACCCGCAATTCTATCATGATTTAATAACCATGCGGGGGGCTATGCCGACACACCTGGGAACGAACCCACGCAATCACGTTAAACACTACTACTCCTGTTCCTCCCTGGAAAATTTTTATTATTACACCAAGGTATATATCTTATTTAAGAGTGAGATATTGACCAAGCAAGTAATAAATAAAGATGCATGGAAAATAAATCATCACGTTACCTTAAAACGAAAATTGTTTGAATACTTGGCCGTGATGTCCAAGAACGGAAACGGGGATTTACCGGGTCACTTTACTTCTCAGCGTGTTGACGGTGACCGACCTTGTGTGCCAAAACGCGACCCATGGCCATTTTTGCGAAGCTTTTTCTTGAAAAATCGTAATAAATTTCGTCGATTATTTTAAATAGGTAGGGGATGACCCTTATGATTATAATTTTTATTTTATATTGTAATAATATGTAAATAATACATATGATATTAATAATCTTATTATTACATATGTTTATTATTTATTATTTATAATATATAATAATTATTGCCAGTAAGTTTCGTAAGAACTTATTAACACAACATATTCTAAAAAAGGCTAAGAGAACCGTGAATAGCCGGCACACTCAAAAACCCACGCGCCAACATGACAGGTATCGCAGTCGGCCTCACAAAAGGACACGGCGTCTCTCGACGCAAGCTTGCCACCCGCCCTGCTCAACGCAAAGGGGTGCGTCCAATTGATTTCGCGCCGTTTTGAACCACGCGACGCTTTGCAAGTCGCCTGTTCTTTTTCTTATTTTCTTATTCCGGGAATTCACGCCCTCGCTCGCAGAAGCTTGGCAAGCGCGTCAAGATGATTCGCGATCTAGTGCGCGATGTTGCTGGCAGCGCGCCCTATGAGAAGCGGCTCATGGAGCTCTTGAAGGTCGGGCGAGACAAACGCGCTCTCAAACTTGCGAAAAGAAAGGTAAGAAGGGCTTCTAGGGTTTTGTTACAATCGTCCCGGCTTTATCGAGCCGTACAATCGAGATTTTGCATGCGAAAGTTGCACTTATTTTTATCGGCCGTTCATGTTCATATCATAACTGGCCATTAATTGTTCCAACCGATCATTATGAGCTGAGCTGAGTCGTTCGTTTTCCCGAAAATTGACCCACCCTATTACCCTCACCTCAGCTTGGCACACATCTCAGGGGCAAGAAAAAACGCGAAGAGATGGGCAATCTCCTCCGCAAGATGTCACGCAAGGCAGTGCCGACGACCGCTTAGATATCGCTCCCTGAACGTGTCAATAAGATGCAATTCCTTTGAACCTGTTCTCAGAATGATCCTTTTCCTTGCCTGGGTGTTTTCTCACTTATCGAAAAAGTCCTTGGCAACAACTCCAGAGAGGTAATTTTATTTTGCATACTCGAGGCGGCAGTGTGTGGATAGGATTCAGGATTACAACGAGATTTAGCTCCGAAATTCAGGGGATGACCAGTTGCGACACTGGCAGGCACAACCGCCATCCACCCGTATTTCATATTGTTCGAAGAGGTTTCACAAAGATCTCATTGGTTTGCTTTCTGACAATATATGTGTCTTGACTTGTTCTATGAGTCCGTGGTCGAGGTTTGTTCAACAAGCAAAACGCTCTTCAGTGACAGAAACTTACCCTGACTAGCACAAATGAGCATCTTCCGTTCTGCGTGGTAAGTATTGTGATGTCCAGAGGTCAAGACTGCCCTGGGCATTGCCGTCAAAAAGTTTGGCTCTGCAATACCTTTTCAAACTCGTTCGGGCATCCTGTAGAAGACCTCTGAACGTTCGCTTCCCTGTCCGCGTCAGATCACGCCTTAGTGCTAATGTTCCAGCGTACTGAGAGCTTATGCGATCACCGTGATCAGCCCACAGAACCTTATGAGCTCCCTTGCATCGATTTCGGAAATCAATATCAATACCTGTCATCGTGCGCATCTGTTCCTGGAGAACAGAACGTGCAATTATACTCTGGACAAGGTTTGTGCGATCAAGGCAGTCCTTGCAATTTACTCGAAAAATACCGTTTTGTAGTTTCGTCTCACATCCAGATACCTCTAAGTCTGATGCCAGCATAAATTGACCAAGATCTGAGACTTCAGCCTTCGTCCATGAAGTCAAACTCTCCGGTGCAACTGTGTTGCGATCACTTGTCTCTCTGTGAAGGTCAAAATGAAAATATTGCACGGAAGAATTTGGCTGATTTGGGAGAGCGGAAACCGATCGGCGGAATGCGTGCTTCAGCATTCCCTCTTCTCCTTGAGACGAAAGAAGGTCGATTACCTTTATACGACCATAATTCGATATCAAATTTGCGAAATGTCTCTGGGTGACAGAAAAGTTTCCCTCACTTTCAAAAATGATTTTTGGATTCCATGAAAGATCTCTTAGTGGCTGTGACCATCTCAGAGGAACTGAGCCCCTCACCATGACAAAGGATGATAACGTCACGTGCTTCACATCATACTTCACATGCAGGATTTGCTCTGATTCAACGAAGTTCGCGACTTCTCCTTCTCCATTTGAACCACGACAATGATGCCGGATTCCGAATCGAGAAATTGATGTACGAGCTAGAATGGAGAGCGAGTTTCCTTTAGCGTCTTGAAAGCTATCAAAGCTACCGCAGATGAGAGGCAATAGTAATACGCGAACAGAAGGTCCCATATAGTCCTCTGGCGAAGCTATGTTATCCAGCATCTCTCCAGCATATCGGTTCCAGCAAAAACTTTTGTCTGCAAGAGACCACTGATCATCTTGTCGGTGGCGTGAAATCACAGTCACAGAATCATCGTCCTTGAAACCGTCATTCAGACCATACGGATGTGTCTCACCACCAGATTTGGAACGGCTGACCACCTCGCATTCCGCACTGTTCCGAAAAGGATCCTTGTGTAATAAGGTCGCTCTGATTGAGCACCGAGGGCGGCACAAAAGATACTGAGACTGACAGTTACGCGACATATCATGGCCATGAACAAAGTAGAGATGTTTGGTGTTTGCCACAAGTGAAGCACGGAGAAGATGCAGATATCGAGCTTCGTCCCTTTTGTGCTGTTTCGACATTGCATGAAATGAACCAGGTGCCGAACACCTAATGATCCCAAAATTAGTTGCCTTGAAGACAGCGCGTCCTAGAATGCGTTCAACAAAGCAGCAAGATGTCAGCACGACAAGGTAATATCCTGATAGGAGACGGACTACTCCAGCACATCCGTACACGGCTCTGTTCTGCTTCACAATACTTTTGGCAACGCAACCTACAAGATCTTACTTTCAGAACAGTGCATGACATTTACAGTTAAATTTAGACAGTATAATATCAACGCACTCTGTGCCTTCTGCCTGCTAGTGACGAGGAAGCGACCGACTCCTTCACGCAGCACCAGCAAAGAGTCGTCGTCACTGCTGTCAGAATCTGGGAAAAATGACACATGGCAGGGGCTCTCATTGAGCCGGTATACTTTTGGGTGTTCCGGGAGTTTACTTTCAGCAGCGTCACCTGCTCTTCTCTCGCTGCATTCCGTGTCGATGTCTACGGTCAGTGGAGCAACGCGGCATAACCCGATTTTCATCGCCTCTGGCAACTCTCAAGAGGAGCGTGAAACGTTGCTCCGTTCTTGACTACCGCGCGGATGATATGGTATGGTAAATAAAAGGACGCTGTTAGCCACGACAAGAAAGGCCAACTAATACAAGGCAAGGGCTGTAATAAATCATACCTTCGTACTCGTATCATAATAATAAAATATGCGTTTGTTCGTTCGAAGGCACCTTCGTAATGAATAGAATCGTTCATCGCGACAATTCACGAGAATTGACTGGTTTTTGGTTTGAAGTACCTGCTTTATTTGTGCCTTCGAGCGAGGTGAAAGTGAACCACGCTCGGACAAATTTCAGACGCGTGACGCAATCAAGAAAAAATGCTCGTTTCGTTTCGTCTAATAATATACCTTCGAAGGTAATAAATAAATAAATAAATATATGCATGATATACGATGCGAGAAATAATAACTTATGATTCGTATCCGTTACAAGGTGTATCGGCATAGCCGCCGTGCATGCACGGACTTATATATGATGAGACTGATGAGGGTATACGTACGTACCGTCGTAACTACATACGTACGTTTATTTATTGGTTGCTGGTCGGATGGTATATATGATATGTGAATTAATTGAGTTATATTCACATATAAATGTCGATATGTGTTTCGGTCTGAAAAACCAAAACAATGTTCAAAGTTTTAAATATTATGTAAATTTTTATTTATGTGCCATTTAAATATTACCTCTTGTCAATTAAACGCATGTGTTGAAAGTTGATCGAGTCATGATCGACGACATGGAGGCGTTAGACGACCTGTCTGACTCAAGTGTCGACGGAAATACACCAACACCGATATTTGTCCTTGACAAAGATGCGCTAGGACAGATCGCTAGGTTCTTAAAGCCGTCCGATGTGTTTTCATTGTCACTGACGTGTAAGTATTTTTCTGAAAACGGCAAATTCATAATGGGAACGATGAGGCCGTCGTGTCAGAAACTAACACCGTCGCGGCCGAAAACGACCACTACGACGCCTTCAGAAACGCGCCGCGGCGATCATCCAACAATTCTATCGGCGAAAGAAGTTTCATGAGGACTATAAGTTAGTGAACGTCTCTCGCCATGAGTTAACCGGTAAAATAACGCTGGTGTACGATGATCGTTTCTGATAATCATACATATGGTATGCAAATGATATATTATATATAGCGAATCCCCTAAATCATAATCATGCATGTATGTATAACTAGTCAGTTTATTTGCTGATAGCTTCACGTGTAAGACCGCAAGCTATGACGAAACTAATATACCATTATCATCCATTATCGCTATAACGCCGGTCGGTTGCAAATACTGACATTCGCCACGCGCCAAACTTCAAAACAAATATCATTATTATTAGATAAAATAAGTTTTAATAATCAGTAGTGATGATAGATCGGTGTATTAAAAAAATATAAAAAATACCTTCGCGAAGGTACATAATAAGATTTTAATAATTTTACGTAATTTTAAATACAGCTGAAAATTATGTCAGGGGAGAACATATAATAATATCATATGTTTAAAAATACGAAAGTATCAGATTGAATCCGTATCTATTCTACAGAAATATCGTCGTATTTACGGTTACTACCAGAGCATTGTCCCTAACGTAACCTCCAGAATTACGTATGACTTTAACAGGCAAAGGGTTAGGCGACGCTTCGGCTTCCATAATCATGCATGTATATATGTATATTATTATACCTTAGGTATTAAATGATGCCGTCGTTCGTATAATATTACGTAATGTGTGTATGTTACTCACATCTCGTTACATATATACACATACTTTCTTCTCATATGTGATTTAAAAGTTGACGATCGACCAGAAACGTGAATTGCATATGCATGCATGATAAATATATATAAATATTGCATGGATATTGCCCTTAAATGCTTGCTTTTATTCATTATTATTCGTAAAAAGATCTTAAAATGGAGAGCTCCTTTATTTTCTGCTGAGCTCGAGTGGACCGAGGCGTGCTGAGCTGTCAACGACACGACGCGAAAATGCGCCCAAGTGCTCTCGCCAAAGGTCCGCGCCACGATTCCGGATTCCGTTTGGCATAGCCGGATTCCGTTGGGCACAGCCGAATTCTGTTGGGCACAGCCGGATTCCGTTGGGCACAGCCGGATCCTGTTGGGCACTCGCCGTTGGTGCCGGAATGGGCCCATAACCTGCCGTTTCCCACGAACTGTTTATTTTGGATGAAAGTGAGGAAGACTATCAACCAAAATACGGTGGCACAACAGTGTGTCCCCTTCTTCTTGGAAAACTGCAACACGCAGTGAACACCGTTGACATGACACTCGCAATAGCGCGCAGGCATGTATTTTCGCGTCCTTGCGCTGATTCCAGACGACAAGAAAACCCCCGGCTCCGTCCAGGTGGGGTGTTTCAATCTGCTCGTCAAACGCATAGCTCGGCCTCGGACCGTCGGCTCTGCGTAAGGCTCTACGCAAGCCGCGATCCTATTCCTAGAAAGGCATATTTCACCAATCGCAAACATACATTAACTCTATCATCACGTACGTTTCGGCATATTGTTGCGAACGCAGCGACTCCGCTGAAGCAAACATTCGATACCGAAACGGGAGGTTACAGTCGTGACTTTCTTCTCGTGCGAGTTGCCGTGTTCTTGAGGTAACGCCAATTTGAGCGTCGTTTGATAGTTTACACTTACTCAACGATTGTGCAGCATTCTCATTGGATACGCATGTTACTACCTGACCCGTAACAGTTTGACCTTCACCGCACCTGCTATGGTTGCTTCGCCTGCACTTGGCTTGGATATCACCTCAATTGGAGTAATTACCTCAATTTTCCCTTTGTGTTATGGATGCAGCAAGTTTGTAAGTGGAGTTGTTGGCGATGTCCTATCCCCCAGTGTCATGCTAGGAGGAGGTTTGATCGCTACGGGAATGGTGCGTTCCAACGCCCCAATAAGCTTTTCTTATTATCTTTTGATTTCTGGGTCTTCCAACTTTTTTATCAGGTTAACATAGCATTCGGAGCAAGTTCAACTTTACCACTGTTTTGTTTTCTCTGGGCAGTCAATGGTGCGGACGCCTTTTTTTCCCGAATTACATTGTTTTAAAATAACAACTGTTACTTAATATATTGCGAACACATGTTGCCAGGCATCCTCCAAGGTTTCGGGGCTCCAAGTTGTGCGAAAATACTTACCTCTTGGTTTGCTGCCAAGGAACGAGGGACATACTGGGTGAGTATTCGGGACTTCAGGCTAAATTCATTATTATCAATTAGCACGATCTGGCTGCAGGGTATGTGGAACATCGCACACAACCTCGGAGGATTCGCTGCCCCAATACTTGCAGGCACTGCAGCTCGCACACTTGGTTGGAGCGTGAGTGTTGTATATTGTAGAGATGCTCTAGATTCCTAGCTGACAATCGTTTTCCCGTTGGGAAGTGGGGCTTATGGGCCCCAGGAATCATCGCCCTTTTTGTTGGATCTCTGATCATGTTGACATTGAAAGACTCGCCTGAAGCAAGAGGTTTCTCGCCAGTTGAGCTCACAACAGGTATTTCATTGAAAAACTTCCTTTTATGATGCTGACATATGTTGTGTCAGTCACGAATTCTCAACCTGCTCATTATGATTCCGGAAAGAAAATTACGTCCGAAGAATCGGTGTGAAAACCAACCGTCTTGCCCGCAAATGTACTTCGCGCAATAATCTTTCTTTACGACAAAGGGGGGAAATACAAGCTTACTGGATAATTTATTTCGGAATGTCCTTTCAAATCCATTCATCTGGTTGTGACTTTTGTTCATTTTGCTTGAGTCTGAATGTCATCCAAGATCTTATGCACACAGGGGACTTGCTTTCACGTATTTCTGCGTCTATGTCGTCAGACAGGTAGAACTGGCCCCATGTATAACTGAAGTATTTTTTGCAAAGTGCATGCCTCCTAAAAACTATGAAATCTCAGGGCATTACTTCCTGGTCTGTGTTCTATCTCATCAAAGAAAAAGGTGTCATAGACGCAGGCGCTGCCGCAGTACGACAATTAACTGCAAAACTGCCCGAATTTTCGTTCAGAAGTTTTTTTGTGATAGGTTAGGGTCTCTGGTTTGGAGCTTGGTGGACTGCTCGGTAGCCTCATCGCAGGTCGAATTAGTGACTGGTATATTGCGACCTCGCCCGGAGGCGCCGTCGGGAAACGAATCCAAGTTGTCATGGCTTATCTGATCGGAGTCGCCGCTATGTTGATCGCCTTTAAGGCAGTGCCAAGTGGTAAAATATTTTTTTCGCATTGATCATACGAACACACCAGTTCTCCGCTTATTTGCTGTGGTCAAATTTGCAGGGCTACCCCTCCTGCAAGGCATCATTGTCTTTATGATTGGATTCTTTTTATATGGACCGCAAATGCTCATCGGTGCGGTTTGAAATAAGATCGGTGAAGACATCATGTTTTAACCTCATCTTGTGATGAGCAGGCCTCTGCGGCGCAGAAATTGTTGGACGCAAGTCTGTTGGAGCAAGTGAAGGATTTTTGGGCTGGATTGCATATTTAGTAAGTATTTTCATTTCCCGGCGTCGCTCTATTCTAACTCTGCTTCGCAGGGAGCCGCAAATGCTGGGGTTCCCCTTTCCCTGTTGGTGCAACAGTATGGTTGGAATGCTTTCTTTTCTGCTTTACTTTTGGCCTGTGCTGCTGCCATGTTGCTGCTCGCCCCAATAACCAGTGCACAAAGCTACGTTCAACGAAGCATGAACAAGTAAAATATCTGCGTCAACGTTTTGATGCTGCGACACCCGTCAAAGTAACGATTCATGACAAGTTCGATTTCTTTTGGAAGCGAATTTGAAAGAGTTCCCTCTCAGAATTTAGCCATAAAAATAAATTTAGTCGAGCCAGCTATGTTTTTTTTTTGGCACACATGCACGAAACCTGTTCTCTACAACTTGCTGCCAAGTCACAGCTCACCCGCATACATGGGAATTCCAGATGATCGCACTGCAATGTCAGTGGGGTGCTCGATTACCGAGTCAATCAAGCCATAATCCTTTGCCTCAAAGGCTGACATGAAAAAGTCGCGGTCAGTGTCTTCCATCACCTGTTGAGTTTAATTTGATAAGCATTTAAAAAAACTGCAAAGAGCGTAAACTTGGCATAGTGGTTTCCTACAGTGTCTAGCGGTTTTCCAGTAAATTCGGCGAGATATCCATTGAGAGTCGACTTATGATGCTGTGGGTCCAGTCAACTTTGTGAGCGCCAAAATGTTGCATGGGACATTATCAGAACTTTCTCACCATGATTTCATTGGCTTGAATCTCGATGTCCGCAGCTTGACCTTGGGCTCCACCTAATGGCTGATGAATCATGATCCGGCTGTTTGGCAGGCTGTATCGCTTTCCCTGAAAGGTATCCGAAAGGTCATGAGAAGCCAGAAGAAATAAATACTGGTGTGTTGTCTTTCACCTTTTGACCAGAGGCAAGCAGGAATGCGCCGTTGGGAAGGGAACAAGGACCGTGGATATTTGGACGATTATATTCGTTTCAAGTCAGGTAGAAGCAGATTGAGCACTCACCCATAGATGCAGCAAGACCGACACACACAGTGGAAACATCTGGGCGAACATGGCGCATGGTGTCGAACACAGCCATCCCGGCAGTGACAGAACCACCGGGGGAGTTGACGTATATGGTGATATCCTGGAAATAGATGTGTTAAGCACATCACAACGTCTTCTGATGAGCTAGTTTTCCCTGCCTTTTTCGGATCAATCGCGTCAAGCCAAAGGAGCTGTGCAACAATCAAGTTGCAGCTGTCATCATCGACAGCACCACCAAGCCTGATGATCCTCTGTTTCGTCGTTCGCAAAGATGAAGAACGCGAACCCAAAATAAAACACAATTAAGCATACTCGCCTGATTCATTAGTTGGCTAGCGACACCTTGGAAACGCTCCATGACGACAGGAGAGGGGCCTTTGCCTTGCTGCGCAGTGAAGTGATGCCTGAAATTGAAAACTGTCGTGTGAGTCCGCAGTGCCCACGCATGCAAGGGTAACCAAATGATGCCGGGACTGTCCAGGGCTGGGGAGTATGATGATCTGTGGAAGAGCGGATCTGACCTGGAAGCACTCGTTGGTTGCGGGTTTTCATCCAAAGCTTTCGCACGCGTGAGAAGCCCAGCAGTGCTCGATCTGAGACGAGACGGGTTTTGAAATAAAAGGTTAGGGTTTCCACACAACCGGAAACATCGATCATTGCCGCCACTGAAATGGGCCTACACAGTTATTCAGGTCGCAGTGTGGTACCTCGATTCGAAGTGTCTACTTTCTCGGCGAAGCCCTCTTACTGCCCCTCGAAAAGGAGAGCGAAAGTGAGGAGTCGAAATGGAAAGTGACATATTCCGTGGAAGTTCTCGAACACAAGAGCGGTCGATGGGAGTTATCGTCCGTAAATATGTGGCTTTTAACGGAGCCGATATATGCCGAGATTGTGATCACTGCAAGCACTCGCAGAACCCAGTGGTCGCACTTTTCGCGATTGTTTGGACTCGAAGTCTCTGGATTTCGTCGCAGTCACGTTAACATAAATTGCCTGCATATGCACATAAATAATATCAATAATAATATATTTCATATCATACTCTATCTATACAATCAAGTATAATAATTTTTCAGAAATTTCTCTATATCTCATCTCTACGTACGTACGTGACCAATTCCGCGAGTCGATGAAGAAAAGTACTGCAGTAGGAATTTTCTTCATCGACTCGGTACGATTGATTTATATATCGTATGGTAACATAGTGTACGTTAATCAAATATACGATCCAAATCACGTGATTTGTGACGGATTCCCATACAAAGGTGACATCGCCGCGCACGGCTAGGAAAAAAGCTGCGCAAAAACTCAGACTCCATTTCATACGAATACGTCACTGTGACGAATGCATTTGCCGTTGAGTTTGAGTTTTTGCGCAGCTCGAGTGTTTTGATGTGACTGGAAACAAATTCTGTAACGTTGCTCATACAAAAAACTTTGAAAACCGACAGCCTCCACTCTTTCGCTTCGCCATGGCCGAACGACGAAGCCAAAGAAGACAGCCAAACCTTGGCGGGAGACATGAGGGTCACCGTGCCACTTGTATCAACTTAGATCTACATGACAATGAGCAGCGCTGGAAGTGGAAGCGCAGCAAGCTGCTTGTTCCTTCAATACTGTTGTATGAGCAACGTTACAGAATATGTTTCTGGATCTCCTGGAACAACCGAGCTGCGCAAAACTTCAAACTCAACGGCAAATGCATTCGTCACAGTGACATATTCGTATTAAATGGAGTTAGAGGTTTTGCGCAGCTTTCTTCCTAGCCGTGTAATGGATTAAATCCTACGGCAGGTTTTTGGCGGTTTTTCTTCATCGACTCGCGGAATTGGTCACGTATGATATATCTTCGTAAGATCTTAATAATATTACATATAATAATATGATATGATATATATATGATGTATTATTATTTATTATTATTACTTACTTGTATGTACAAGTAGTTGTATATTATATTTATTTGTGATGTCGGAATAGACACATAAATAAGATTAAATAAGCAAGTATAAAGAGTTTTTCCCTTCTTCGTTTATCATAAGATCTTATGTATATTAAATAAGATAGAATAATAAGATTAAGATTATTATTAAGATTATTATATATTATTATATTATTATGATATTACATTCAACTTTATTTTAACCTTCGTTCGAACGAGCGAAGAAGGTACTGTAATAATATTAAACAAGATTTTACGATATTTTACGTGCAAATCATCATTTTTGAATATAGATATGTGTGCTGCTGGAATATATTATTATTACCTTATTACTTGTACCTTACTTGGAATACCCAAAGAACGAAGATGTGATAAGGAAGACTGCCGAATTCTACGGAAATAACTTTGACCAAGCAACCAACGATCTCGATCTAAGGGCACATTGATAAAGCGCAAGGAAGGAAGTCGCGTTTAAGATGGGGCTCACCTTCACCAAGTTATTTGCGCGTTTGTTCTCGAAGAAGGAGATGCGAATTCTGATGGTGAGTCCGCGCCGCGCCTTCTTGTCTCTCCGGGCAGCTTTCGGATCCTTGCGGGAAACTTCAGCGCCCTGTCCCGGCGATGTTCGCTGAAAGCCTTGGCGACCTCCTTTGGCAAACTCGAGCGTTATCGTACCCAATCTAGATTAGCACATTCGGGCAGTCTTCATGGCATCACCTATCGAGCTTTTTTTGGCGCTACACCCTTTCCTTTGGTGCCGCGGGTCCAAACGGTGAAAATTCCCACCCATTTTCCACGCATAGGTCGGCCTCGACGCAGCCGGCAAGACTACTATCCTTTACAAGCTAAAGCTCGGCGAAATTGTGACTACTATCCCCACAATCGGTACGATTTATTTGTTTTCTGCAAATCCAAAATTTCCCCGCTACGTTGCTCTTCCCGCTTTCCGGTCTGCAACGAGCAGAACACAACAAAACACAACTGTATTGCGCTGAACGGAAACCTTGCAAATACTCAGGCTTTAATGTTGAGACTGTCGAGTACAAGAACATTTCGTTTACTGTGTGGGACGTCGGTGGCCAAGACAAGGTAGAACCATTCCAACTGTGCATCATTTCATAGATGAGCAGATGACCCATGGAACTAATCTGTAACATCAAACGCTTGCACCCAGTCTAATCTTCCTCTCTTGTTGCTTGCAGATTCGCCCTCTGTGGAGACACTACTTTCAGAACACGCAGGGTCTGATATTTGTAGTAGATAGCAACGATCGCGACCGTGTCTCAGAAGCAAGGGACGAACTTCACCGCATGCTCAACGAAGATGAGCTTCGTGATGCGGTGCTCCTCGTTTTTGCCAACAAACAAGACCTTCCAAATGCAATGACCGCCGCAGAAATCACAGACAAGCTTGGTTTGCACTCGATTCGACAGCGTCATTGGTTTATCCAATCCACCTGCGCCACCTCCGGCGAGGGGCTTTACGAAGGTCTTGACTGGCTGTCTACGAACATTGCAAACGGCAAGTAGACTGGGCATGACTTTTTTTTTGCGCCGAAGATATGCTAAAGTGGGCTCGATTCAAAACTGAGCATGCCGGACGAAGTGTTAGATTGTTCGATTTGATCTATCCCGAGGATATTGGGAACTTTCATCCCGGCATCAAACCTTCACCACAAGTTTAGAGCTCTTCATGGGCAACCAGCCCGGGACGTGTGCGAAAGCGAACTTTCTTAGGAGTTCCTCGATGTTATTTCTGGCTCATGCCAAGTTTTTTTATACATGCTGCCTACTTTCGCATTGCCCTCTCCTAGGCAGGTCTCTGTGATTCACTGCTCATTCCAAGGCAAGCTTTTGTACACTCCGGATAAATTTCGTCGAACACTTAGTTGCAACAAAACTTCGTTCACCTTTCACTCCCTTGGGCCAAAGATCGATGAGGGCATCATAAAAAGTAAAAAAGTACCATATTAACTAAACTCCAGTATGTTCGGTTTGAGATTGAACCGCCTTACGCAAACAGCAAAACATCCACTCATCTTCCTCCTACATCGAAATTCACATCTAGCCACGCACGTCTGTGTTCGTGGAAACTGTTCCACGCTTTAGATTTTGGCACGGGTCGTTTGGATGTCAACCACCTTAGCATGACGAGGAGGTGTGCAATGACTTACTCGAAAATAAGTGGTATTTTCGTGAGACAAGCCCGGAGACAATCGATCATAGAAAGAGATAGTCCCCAAGTCAAGCCAGCCATGTGTTGGCCACCCTAGATCCAATAAATTTATTACCCCGCACCATCTTTATTACCCGAAGGTAAGGCTTCGTTCGAGGTATTAAGGACAGGGGTGACGTAATTATTTAATTGAATTTAACCATAGTGCTATATTTATTACCTTCGAAGGTAATAATTATATATAATTATATGAATTAATAATTAAACTAAATAAACCGG
>JACLAB010006592.1_pt1 | contig 24605 bp, 13 predicted proteins | sample 8027921 | NCBI WGS metagenome assembly JACLAB01 (sample SAMN15725117, study PRJNA655200) | protist metagenome | isolation source: fluorescence activated cell sorting (FACS) single amplified genomes of... | place: USA: West Boothbay Harbor, Gulf of Maine | collected 2000-07-19
CTTGGGTAGTATCTATTCACGATGGGAATCAAAAGTCAGGTAGTGTTGTAGGGTATGGTCAGGCTATTCGTTTAAAGAATATTAACTTTGGTTCTGATCCTAAAACAGCTTTAGATATTGCTAGAGGTAAGAGACTTGTACAGGCTACAGGTGAGGACGCCCCTAAACCTCAAGGTAAAGCCACTATTGCGCGTATCTTTGGAGAATACCAATCTGCAGACCCGTATGATTTGCAGCGTCAAGCAGCAGATATTATTGAATCTGGTTCAGATGAGTGGATTCAAGTAGGTATGAATCCTTATCGTGGTAGTGCATTCTACGACAAGAAGACAGGGATGCCTGTATTTGAAGCTGATGAAGTTATACAGGTTGGCCCTCTTGTATTAGCTAAAAATGTAGAGAAGCCTACTATTTCACAGATGAAAGAGATGGCAGTTAGAACCAGAGATGGTAAAATAAGAATGTTTAACGAAGGTGGAATGGCTATGGATGAACAAACTAGAATGGCCTTTGCGCTGGGTGGCTCAGTAGAAGAGGTAGACCCTGTATCAGGTAATGAAGTGCCACTGGGATCTCTTCCAGAAGAGGTACGTGATGACATTGAAGCAAATCTTAGTGAGGGTGAATATGTCGTACCCGCTGATGTAGTACGCTTTTATGGTGTTAAATTCTTTGAGGATCTCCGTACACAAGCCAAAGAAGGCTTTGCTGATATGGAAGCCAATGGTCGCATCGGTGGACAGCCACTGCCACCAGAGGGCATGGAGATGGTTGAGCCAGATGGTGAAGACTTCCCGTTTGACATCTCTGAGCTACAGACAGTCGCAGAAGATCAGCCTATGGTAAATATGAAGGATGGTGGGTACTTAAAAGGCTACAATGAGGGTGGCTTTGAGGCACCTGCTGCACAGAGTATACCTGACGTTGCTTCTATATTTGAAACAAACTTTATGGCAGATAACATTGAGTATAAAGTGTATACAGATCCTAGAACAGGAGCTAAGACTACTCTACGCTTTGTTAATGGGGTTCCTGATGCTGCAGCGCAAGCATTGATTGATATAGGTTATACAGCATCTGAAGGTTCTGATTCTAGCCCAGAAGTTGAAATAGACCAGCCTGATACAGGTGAGTCATCTTCAGTAAACCCTAATTCTGAGGTAAATGCGTTTAAAAATGAAGAAGAGAAAGTAAAAGCTGCTCAAAATACTTTTAAAGACTATAGTAATGATGAGCTATTTAGATTAGCTGAGAAATTAGGTGATCCCAAAGTAAACAAAGCAATTACAGGGATATCTAGCTTTGCTGGCCCTGTAGGTCTTATTGCCTCTATAGGTAAAAGGGTTGCTGGCTTCTCTGTAGCTAGAGAGTTAGAAAAACGTTACAAGGCGGCAGAGACTGACGAAGATAGAGCTAAAATACAAAAACTCTTTGATGGTGTAACCACTAGAGGGAAAGAACGTGAGAAGGGTATTACTGGCGGCGGCGGTCTACTTGGTGGCGGCGGCATCCTTCAAGATGTAGACGGTAGTGGTACAGTAGACTTTGGCGACACTTGGTTAGGCGATATGCTTGGATTTGACCTTGGTGGTAAGACAGGTGTTCAAGGCCCAAGTCAGTCAGATAGCTGGGATGGTGCAAGACGTACAGGTGGTACAGGCTCAAAGGCTAACCTAGACTTAGGTAAACATGTAGGTGCGGTTACTAAAGATGACATTACTAAACCTGCACCTAAACCCTCTAGTAATAGGGATAATGGCCCTTCTGCAGCAGAAAGAGCTGCAGCTAGAGCAAAAGACTCATCTTTTCAAAAAGAAGAAAAAAGAGTCGCAGATGCAAGTACTAAATCCTTTGAAAAATCAACGGGTGCAGGAGTTACACAGGCTCAAAAAGATAGAGAGAGTGCTGCATTTGGTGCCCTTAACAAAGGCGGCTTAATGAAGAAGAACAAAAAGAAGTAATAACTAAACGACAATAAATAACTATAAGGCTACCCAGCTTAGGCTGGCCCCAACATAAAGGAGTAAGAAATGTCGGAAGCCCAAACTATTGCAGTTGAATCTGTATCACATATGCGTAATATGTCTCGCGTACAAAAGGACGAACAGGAGTTAGCTCAGCTTTTAAAAGATGCTGGCATAAAACAGGACGATGAAGAGCAAGAGGCCTCAACAGAAGAAGCTACTCAAGAGGAATCCAGTAGCCCAGAGCCTGTCGAAGCCCCAGTACCACCAAAAAGTGATACCAAACAAGAAGAAGCCCCAGAGAAAACAAAAGCATCCGAAACAGATGATGCTAATCTGAGTGCAGAAGAGAAGAGCTTTAAGAAGCGTTACTCTGATATCCGTAAGTACATGCAAGAGAAAGATGCAGAGTATAAAGCGGAGTTAGACAAGTTAAAAAGTCAACTAGACTTAGCTGCTAAGAATGAGCTTGTACTACCTAAGTCAGAAGAAGAGATTGACGCTTGGACTAAGAAGTACCCTGACGTAGCTGGTATCATTGAAGCTATTGCAGATAAGAAAGCTAATGAACGTGCTTCTGATCTGGATAGCCGCTTACAAGAGATAGAAAGTATGCGTACTCAAGCCAAGAAAGAAAAGGCAGAGGTAGAGCTACTTAACATACACCCTGACTTCGCACAGATCCGCGAAGATGATACATTCCATGCATGGGCAGAAGAACAGCCTAAGTGGGTACAGGATGCTTTGTATGAGAATACAGATGATGCTAAATCTGTAGCTCGTGTATTAGATCTTTACAAGGTAGATAAGGGTATCAAGACAATGAAGCAGTCTAGCAGTGATAAGAATGCTGCTTCTTCTGTAAAAGCTAAGAAGGTATCTACGCCTAACCCAGATGATTCATCTAACTATATTAGTGAGTCTATGGTAGCTAAAATGTCTATTAAAGAATACGAGAAGCGCATGGAAGAGATCTTAGATGCTCAGCGCTCTGGAAAATTTATTTATGATATGTCAAAGAAGTAGTTGACAATAACAATATCATAGATAAAACTATAGCATATACACATATATTAAAGTGTGTGTATGCTTTATGAAAAGCACAATCGCCACAAATATAAGACTCACCCTGACGTATAGGCCCAGCGCTTACAGAGAGGCATCTCTAAAGCAAAGCTGACTACCCTATTACAGAAGGCCTCTTTCAAGTGGGTATAGTGTTACTATCAACGCCATATCATTGAAAGGAAACCATTATGGCTATTACATCCGCATCAGGTGGATTCGACGGAAACTTCTCCCCGATTATCTACTCAAAACAGGCACAGATTGCCCTACGGCGTTCTGCTGTCACTAACGCAATTACCAACAATTCATATTTTGGTGAGATTGCAAACCAAGGCGACACTGTTCGCATTCAAAAAGAGCCAGACGTAACTGTTAATGCTCTACAGCGTCATACAAACATCTCTGTTGAGAAGCTTGATGACTCTGACTTTTCATTGACCATCGACAAAGCAAACTACTTTGCCTTCAAGATGGATGACATTGAAGAGCAATTCGCCAATGTAGACTTTGTTCGTTTGGCATCTGATCGTGCAGCATTTAAAATGGCTGACTCAATGGATGCAGACGTACTGTCATACATGTCTGGTTTCACCTCTGCAGGTGCGCTGATTACATCTACCTCTGGTGATGCACAGCATCCAACAGCCGGTGAGCTTGATGGTGAATTCTTGAAAGTGAATCACTTGGACGCTACTGACTTTGGTCAGTTGGGTACTACAGATAGCCAATCCTCACCAGTAGCATATGCAACTGGAGACTCAATTCCATTGGCTCCACGTTTGCCAGGTGCAACTGCACTGTCATCTGCAACTGTCTCACCTTTGACAGTTATTGCACGTATGGCTCGTCAGATGGACACAGCTAACGTTGAGGCACGAGGAAGATGGATCGTTGTTGACCCGGTGTTCGTAGAGATGCTCAAAGACGAAGACAGTCGCATGTTGAACGCCGATTTCGGTGGTTCTGGCTTGCAAAATGGTCTTGTCTTGAACAACTTGCACGGCTTCCGTGTATACGTTTCAAACTCTCTACCTGCTAAAGGTACTGGCGCTGGCACTTCTGGTACTGATGCTCAAGACGCCAACTTTGGTGTTATCTTGGGTGGTCAGGATGATGCTGTTGCTTCTGCTGAGCAGATCAACAACGTGGAAAACTATCGTGATCCCGATTCATTCGCTGACATCGTGCGCGGTATGCACCTTTATGGTCGCAAGATTCTTCGCCCACAAGCGTTGGTCACTGCAGCATACAACGCTGCTTAATTGATGTTATACTTAGGGGCTGGCTATATGCTGGCCCCTTTGTTCTTTGTTTATAAAGGATACCTTTAATGGCTATTACTACAGCAATGTGTAACACGTTCAAGCAAGAGCTACTTAACGGTGTTCACGATTTAGATACAGACACTTTAAGAGTAGCTTTAATTAAAGCTTCACCTACAGGTACATATGGCGCAGATACAACAAACTACTCTGATGTCACAGGTAATACAGATGAGGCTGTAGGTACTAACTACTCAGCAGGTGGTCAAGAGCTTGACTCCGCTACAATAACCTTATCAGGCAGTACAGTATTTGTAGACTTTGCAGATGAGGTGTTTACTACTTTGACAATCTCTGCAGATGGTGCTATCATATATAATGCATCACAAGCAAATAAAGCTATAGCTACATTTGATTTTGGTACTACCGTTACATCTACTGCAGGTAACTTTACTGTTGTATTCCCTACAGCAGATGCTTCAAATGCAGTAATCCGTATTACCTAATATTAATAAGGTCTATTAAATGGCGTTTATACTAAAAGATCGTGTAAAAGAAAGCACAATTACTACAGGCACAGGTAATTTAAGTCTTGCTGGTGCTGCTGCTACTTTTGATACTTTTCAGTCGTACCTCACAAATGGGGATACGACTTTTTACGCTGTTGTTCATACATCTTCTGGCGTTGACGAATGGGAAGTAGGTCTAGCTACTTGGAATACAGGTAACACACTTTCACGTACAACTGTACTATCAGGTTCTAATGGTACATCTGCAGTAAACTTTTCTGCTGGTGCTAAAGATGTATTTATGACCTTACCTGCAGATAAGCTGCTACACTTAGATGCTAATGGTGATGTTGATATTAATGGCGGTACTATTGATGGTACTGTTATTGGTGCTGCTCAAGCTGCTGCTTCTAACTTTACTACTGTAGATGCTACTGGGAACGTGTCTGTAGGTGGGCAACTAGATGTAGCAGACTGGATAGATCTTGCTGCACAAGCTTCACATCCTGCTCATGGTGAAGGGCGTTTATGGTATGACACTATACATAAGACACTTAACTACTACTCTGATGATGCTGGGGTAGTACATGAGTTAGGTATTGAAGAACACGCCAGAGTTTATAATGAGACAGGTTCTACTTTATCTAAAGGCACACCTGTACATTTTGCAGGTACTAAAACATCAAATGGAACATATGTACCTACTATAGCTGCAGCTAATGCTACGAGTAGTACAAAATATAAATCAGAGGGTATGGTTGCTGCTGATATAGCAAATAACTCTTATGGCTATATAATTACTGCAGGTAGATTAGAGGGTATTGATACTAGCCATTTAAGCATAGGTCAATTCTTTACAGGTATTACAGATGGGGCTACACAGACTGCTGCTCCTGTTTACCCTAACTTTCCTATGTGTCTTGGTTTTGTTGTTAGATCAGACGCTACAAATGGTGTAGTATTTCTAGCACAGCAAAACCATTCTATTAAATCTTTCCGTGTTCAAATGGATCAGCATATTGGTGGTAGTTTAACCATTGATGGTGATTTAAACGTTACAGGTTCTACAAACACAACCTCTACATCTGACGTTACTGCTGGTGCGCCTTTCTATCGTGCCAATGAAGGCGATGCTATTGGTGACGCCAATACAACCTTTACTGGCTCTGGATTAGATGATGCTTTCTTTGCTGGTCACTTTACGGGTACTACATCTACTAATTATTATGTAAAAATTGATGGCGTAGGAACGCCTGACACTTTTGCAGTAAGTACTGATAACTTTTCTACGACTATCTCTACAGGTAACGCTATCACTGGTAGCGAGCAGATGATCCACAGTGCGGATAACATATCTGTAAAGTTTGGTGCTACTACGGGCCACACACTTAATGATGTTTGGACGGGTACAGCATCACCTATTAATGTTGACACTGGGTTTTTCTCTAATAGGAATACTGGTACGAGTGGCGTAGGCTACACTCACATGGGCTTATTCTATGATGCAAGCGAATCTAAGTGGCGCTTAGTTGATGAGTATGACCCTGTACCTGCTGGTACTATTGATACATCACACTCAAGCTATGTTGCAGGTACTATTGCTGCAAACGTAGAAGGTAACGTAACAGGAAATATTACAGGCAACGTAGTAGGTAACGCAGCTACAGCCTCTGCCCTTGAGAGTGCACGTACTATTGGTGGTGTTTCTTTTGATGGTACAGCTAACATAAACTTGGCTGGTGTTAATACTACAGGCAACCAAGACACGACAGGAAATGCTGCTACTGCAACAGCACTAGAAAATGCTCGTACTATTCAGGTATCAGGTGACGTTACAGGTAGTGCATCGTTTGATGGTACTGCTAATATCAACATTACTACTACAGTACAGGACGATTCACACGCACACGTAATCAGCAATGTAGATGGCTTACAGTCAGCACTAGATGCTAAAGTACCTACGTCACGTACTATTACTGCAGGTAATGGTCTTACTGGTGGTGGAGACTTATCAGCTAACAGAACGCTTGCTGTAGGTGCAGGTACTGGCATTAATGTTAATGCTAATGATATAGCCATTGATAGCAGCTATACAGGTTTTGATGGGCGCTACGTAAATGTCACTGGCGATACTATGACGGGTACGCTTACGGGCAGAGATATTCGAATCTCCAGTGGGTATCATTTACAAAGATCAAACCACCACTCAGGCCATTTAGAAGGCTCTTATAACAGCGTAGGAGCAAACTCAACTAAAACAAATCCAATCTATAGTATTGGCTCAAGTTATAATCCAAATGAGGATACATTAGGTAATTTTTATGGAATAGGTTTTTCTAAAAATACCGCCCCATTTATGACGGGGGCTTTAGATGCAGGGAATAATAATGGTTGGGGGTTGTATGTTGCCGCTAATGGTGCTGCGAAGATATTCTTAAACGGTTCAGATGGTATTATTAACTCCACAGGTGAACACTATGTTAATAGCCAAAGAGTATTCCACGATGGCTACCACCCCAACGCTGATAAGTGGACTACCGCTAGAACGCTCTCACTGTCTGGTGATGCATCTGGTAGTGTAAGCTGGGATGGCAGCGCCAATGCCACTCTTAGTGTTGCTGTATCAAACGACAGTCACACGCATGATGGGCGCTATTACACTGAGAGCGAAGCAGACGGGAGGTATATGAAGAAAAATGGCGACAGCCATTTGGACATGAACAACTATAGTATCACTAATTTAAACGACTTATCCTTTAACGATCCCGGCCCAAATGAAGGTGTATCTTGGCTTGGTGGCAATCTCTGGAAAATATACGAAAGCCCCAACGATTTAACGACAAACTCAGGCGGCAATTTACAATTCGTACAAAACACCACTCGCAGAATGACACTAGATACGAGTGGAAATATGTATCTTGGTAGCAATCGCGTTTTTGCTGACAACTACCACCCCAATGCTGACACTTTAACAACTGCACGAACCATCAACGGCGTATCGTTTGACGGCTCTGCGAATATTACCGTAGCTGACAGCACTAAGCTGCCCTTGAGCGGCGGCACTATGACTGGTGAGTTGCAAATAAATGCACGGCTTGATGTTGGTACTGGCTCAGGCGGCGATCACGAAATTAGAATTTACAAAGCTGATAACAACGTCAGCGATCATATTCAGTTTTACAACGGCACAACCCGTATGGGTGAGATTGGCTGTCAAGATACAACGTGGCTGCGTATTAACCAAGCGACTGCCAAAAACATTTATACTCCAAGATATATACGGGCAGATGGTGGCTTCTTTGTTGATGGTACTACCAAAGGCATAAACGGGTCAGGAAACTTTATTGGCGGTACAATTGCTGGTGCTTCTGATGTCTCAACCAGCAGGGGTAACAACACTATTGTTAGAAGGACTAGCCAGGGATATGTTTATGCAAATTACTTCAATACAGCCCCTAATGATGTCTCTAGTGGCATCACAAGAATATGCTGTGAGACAGGCAATGATGGTTTCATAAGACATGCAACTGCCGCTGCCGTCAAATCCTTCATAGACGGGCAGTATTCAAGAAACACCAACAGATATAATGGCCCAAATATTCAGTTTAGATACGGCAACTTTAACAGCACATCTGATAACGCTCAGTCATTTAACTTTGGAACAGCGTTTTCAAACTCTTGTTATATTGTTGTATGTTCTATGGGTGGAAGGACAACAGCAAAAAGTAGAACAGGTTTTACATACGACAGGCTAAATGAATATGCAGGTTCGTATAGCGCTCAGTACCTTGCTATAGGTTACTAAAGTAATGTTAGGCTTTTCTGCGCTATCAGAGACAGCTATATCTGAAGCCACAACTAGCCGTGAAGCTTTAGGCTTTCTATCAGGCAATCTACTTAGTACTAATATTAATATTGTTTCATTTGACGCTAAAGCAAATATACTTTCTGGCTCTACATCTGCCACATTTTCTTTAAACGTTTTATTTGAAGCTAAAGCTAATACTACCTTAGCAAGCGTACCCGCAACACTAGAGGTAAATGCTTTTGATTCTGTTTTTGGTGAGGCTAACCTTTCTTTAGATGACGTAACTGCTTCTTTTGTTACAGGCCAACTTACAGGTACAGGTCTAGCTAACTTTATATTACCAAGTAATACTTTATCTATTACAGCAAGTGATGCCGTTACCACAGAAGCTAAAGCAAATGTAACCGTACCTTCTGCGACACTTTCTAGTTTTGCTAATTCTTTTCAGAGTGTTACAGGTAATGCTAATATACCCTTAAATACGTTGTTACTAACAACTGCTATTAATTTAGATACACCTAACGCAGTACAGTTTGACTTTAATAAAGACGATTACGATAAATCTCGTGTAATCCATTTACTTTCACAGGGTTCTAGCTCAAGTAACAGCACTACCATAAAAGTAAAAACAGAAAATCGATATACTTACGCAGGTTCAATACCTCATAATAGTAACGTAGTACATATCAAACCAGAAAACCGTTCTGTTTATATAGAATATCAAGGAAATAACAATACTGTTTATATAGCAGCATAAGGATTTACAATGTCATATAAGTGGCCTGATAAAGATAAAGATGAATTGCTTGACTACAATATTGATTGGTCACGTTTCTTAGGTGCAGATACTATTTCTGCAGTTACTTGGTTTATAGATGATGCAGACGGTGTTAAAACAGAAGTAAGTAATGCACAAATAGTAGATGGATTACAGTTTGTACAAGGTACGTATACAAACACGGTTGCTACTATTAGGTTAAGCTTAGGTACTAATAATAAAAGATATAAGATTACGTGTAAAATAACTACAGTAGGTGCATTACAGTATGAGCGCTCTGTATTATTGCGCGTGAAGGAGAAGTAATATGGCATACGATTATCTTGGATTAGTTAATGATGTAAATCGTAGGCTTAATGAAGTAGAATTAACATCTTCTAACTTTGCTGCTACTACAGGTTTTTACAGCTTTGCTAAAGATGCAGTAAACTCTTCTATTCGTCACATACAACAGGAAGAGTATGAGTGGCCTTGGAATCATGTAGAGCAAGAAGAAGTACTGCTTGCTGGTGAGGTTCGCTATAGCTTCCCTTACGATGCTAAGACTATCAATATGAATAGCTTTCGCATCAAGAGAAATGAAAGTTTAGGCGTAGATACTGTTAAACTTAAAGTACTTAGCTATGAAGAATATCTTGACAAGTATGCTGACTATGAGTATAACTCTAGCACAAGTGGTAGAACAGTACCTCATTTTATTGTGAGGGCACCAAGTAGAGAATTACTGGTAGTACCTGCGCCTGATAAGGCATACGAATTAATTTATGAATATTACACAATTGGTTTTGATCTAGAGTTACATTCAGATGTACCAAACCTCCCAGAAATGTACAAATACGTAATAGTTGACGGTGCTATGTACTATGTCTACCAGTTTAGAGGTGACATGCAAGCAGCCCAAATGGCGATGCAGAAGTTTGAACAAGGCATCAAACAACTACGTAGTATACACATAAACCGTACAGAATATATCCGCGATACAAGAGTACACTTCTAATGGCAACACAATGGCAGACATTTCCTATTGAGTTTAGGGGTGGGCTTATGTCCAACCTTAGCCCTTTGCAGCATGGTACAAATGCTGTTGGTTCTGCTACTATACTACAAAACTTTGAAGCTAACAAAGAAGGCGGCTACTCTAAGCTAAGAGGCTATGAAAAGTACAGCACAACAACTGTGCCCGGCTCTGGCTCTATATTAGCACTTAAAGTTATTAGCTCTGGAAGAGTAGTTACCGCACGTAAAAATGCTAGTAACTTCACGCAGTACTACTATGGTACAGGTTCTTCTTGGACAAGTATGGCAACAAGCGTTGGCACTAACGGTGGCAAAGCTAAGCATGTGTTATACAATCTAGATGGCGATGATAAAGTTATATTTGTTGATGGTACTAATTACCCTGCTATATATAACACTTCTGGCAACACTACTACCTTTATGACATCCTCTAATAGCACAGATGTGTTGGGTGCAGAACATGTAGCTGTATTTAAAAACACTGCCTTCTACGCTAAAGGTAACAACATATACTTCACTGCACCTTTTACTGTAGACGATTTCAGTGTAGCTAATGGTGCAGGTTCTATTAACGTAGCGAATGATATTACAGGTTTAGCAACATTTCGTGATCAGCTTATTATATTTACCTCTGATACAATTAAGCGACTGACAGGTAGTAGCTCTGCTGATTTTACTGTATCACCTATAACAGACCGTATTGGTTGTATTAATGGAGATACCATTCAAGAGGTTGGCGGTGACATTATGTATCTCGCCCCTGATGGTATTAGGTTATTAAGTGCTACTGATCGTATTGGTGACTTTGCTTTGGATGTAGCTTCTGATCAAATAGCTAAAGATGCGAATACTTTTCTTAGTCAGTCAGCTAACTTTTGCTCTGTCACACTAAAAGAGAAGGCCCAATATAGAGTTTTTTCATATGTACAATCTGAGCAGGACGAAGCAGCTAAAGGTTTAATTGCTACTAAATTCATCTCTCAGGGTGCTGCAGGTATGGCTTGGTCTACAATTAAAGGCATAAAGGCTTTTGTAGCAGATAGCAGATATACAGGAACATCAGAGACTATAGCTTTTGCTAATGAGGATGGTTACGTCTATGTTATGGAGACAGGCTCAGCTTTTGATGGTAGCCCTATAGAGGCTATCTATGAGTCTCCTTTCATGCCTATAAGTGACCCACAGGTACGCAAAACTTTCTATAAAATGACTTTGTACGCTGAACCTACAGGAAATATGAGTTTAGACGTAAATATAAAGTATGACTTTGCTTCTGCTTCTAATAATAGAGTAGTGCAGCCAGCGACACAGCAGATCTCTGGTACAGGCTCATCTGTATTTATATTTGGTGCATCTGATGCTGTATTTAATACAGCTACATTCGGTGGTGAGCTTGATAAAATATATACTAGCAACGTTATTGGTTCAGGTAAAACAGTAGCATTAAGACTAGAAGATCTTTCAACTAATCCCACCTTTACACTCGACACGGCTCTGTTAGAATACAGCCAAGAAGATAGACAATAAGGAAACGACATGGCAGGTTATACAAGACAGGATACTGCAAACAACATTGCCAACGGTAACGTTATTGATGCAGATGACTTTGACGCAGAATATAATGCTGTAGAAGGGGCATTTAACGCCTCTACAGGACACAAGCATGACGGTACTGCAGGTGAGGGTGCCCCTATTACAAAGGTTGGCCCAAGCCAAGACCTTATTGTGTCAGGCAGTAATGTTTTACCTAAAACAGCAAACACACTAGATCTAGGATCTGATGGTGCAAAGTTTAAAGATAGTTTCTTTGAGGGTACTGTAACAACAGGTGATCTTGCTGTAACAGGTGGTTCTGTTCTTACTGGTAACGCTACTGTAGGTGGTACACTAGGTGTAACAGGGGCCACAACGCTGTCCAGTACTGCAGACATTACAGGTAACACTACAGTAGGCGGTACATTAGGTGTAACAGGTGCATCTACATTAGATAGTGCTGCAGTTACCAATAATGCTACAGTGGGTGGTACTCTTGATGTAACTGGAAACACAACAGCAGGGGGCACACTAGGTGTAACAGGTAATACTACTTTAGGTGGTACTCTAGGTGTAACGGGTAATACCACAATAGCGGGTACATTAGGTGTAACAGGTAGTAGTACTCTAGAAGGGTCTGTAAGCGTTGAGGGTAAAACAATTGGGGAGTATGTTCAGGATACTGTTGGTAGTATGGTTGCAGGTAATAGTGAAAATGGTATTACTGTTACGTACCAAGATACGGATGGTACGCTTGACTTTAATGTAGATGATCCTGATATAACTTTAACAGGTGGCGTTACTGGCTCCGCAACCATGACTAACTTGAACGATGTAAGTATTGCTACCTCTCTAGACACTACATCAGTAAGAGCTAAGTTTAGTGCAGGTGAAGGTATAGACATTGCAAGTGGTGTTATTTCTGGTGAAAATGCAACTACCTCTAATAAGGGTATAGCATCTTTTAGTACTACAGACTTTGTTGTAACTTCTGGTGCTGTATCTCTAAGGGATGAAGGTGTCCAAGATATTGTCGGTGGGATGGTATCAGGTAATAATGAAAGCGGTATTTCAGTTACGTACCAAGATACTACTAATAAGCTAGACTTCGCTTTAACTGCAGACCCTACTATAACACTTACTGGTGCTGTTACTGGTTCTGGAACCATGACAAACGTAGGTGATGTAAGTATTGCTACAACAGCTACTGCTGATCCTACGCTTACCCTGACGGGGGATGTCTCTGGATCAGCTACCTTTACTAACTTAGGTAATGCCAGCCTTGCTGTAACTGTAGCTAATGATAGCCATACTCATGATGATCGTTACTATACTGAAACTGAATCTGACTCACGTTTTACTGCTTCTGCAGGGGATGTAATGACAGGTACGTTACGTTTTAATGATAACGTCATAGCCAGCTTTGGTAGCTCTAATGACGCTGAGTTTTTCTGTAACGGTTCCCATATGTACTTGGACTTAAACTCAGGTATTGGTAACTTTTACATTCGTGATGGCAGTACTAATAAGTTTACCTTTAATGATAATGGTTCTTTCACTGCTACAGATGACATCACAGCCTTCTCAGACGCCAGACTTAAAGATAACGTTCAAACTATTGATGGTGCGTTAGATAAAGTTGCAGCAATGCGGGGCGTTACCTACCATAAAAATGGCAAGCAAGGTACAGGTGTTATTGCACAAGAGATGCAAGAAGTCATGCCAGAGGTTGTAATGCAAAACGATGAGTATCTATCTGTTGCGTATGGTAACTTAGTGGGTGTTCTTATTGAAGCTGTAAAAGAGCTAAAGGCAGAAGTAGAAGAGCTTAAGAAGGGTTAGTAATGACTATTACCTCTATAGATAACTTTGGTCATGCAAGTGGTGCAATATCCATGAGTGAGTTACGTACTTACTATGGTAGGTCAGGTGCAGTATCCCTTAGTGGTAGTTTAAGTGGTAGCTCAAGCTCTGTTCCAAGTAGTTTACCTAGCTCTGGTAGTACTATATCTATATCTAACTTCCGTAGTAAGAATAGGATACTCAAGAAGAAAGGCACTACACAAACAAAGGCTAGTGGATCTTCTTGGACACCAGCACAGTCAGGCTGTGTGCAGTATAATGTTTATGTTGTAGGTGGTGGTGGCTCTGGTGGCGGTCACTCAACGAATAGCAGTCGTGAAAAAGTCGCAACTGGTGGCGCTGCAGGTGGTACAGCATTTCGTAGATACTCCGTTCAGGATCACGGTATAACTTCTGCTAGTATTAGTATTGGTGGTGGCGCTGCTGGCATCTCTTACCCCGCGGATATTGGTTACGTTATATCCGGTCGCAACGGTGGTACTACAACGTTTAACCCTGATGGGTCTGGGGCAACCATTTCTGCGTCAGGGGGTTCAAGAGGTTTTGGTGGTAGGCAAGGTTTGGTGGATGAAGCAGTAACATCTACATCACCTGTAGGGTCGGCGTCAACTTCAACCAGTCAAAGCGATTGGGGTCAATGTGCATCGTCTAAAGCGGGTACTGGATCTGGGGGTGAAAATAACTACACAGGTGGTAGGAGTGTAGGCTTAGATGTAGGTGGCGATGATGAGTTTGCTCGCGGTGGTGGTTCTCCTAATTTAGGTTCTGGTGGTAAGAATGGTGAAACAGGGGATGGTGCTAATAGCGCTCAAACAGATGCCCCTACAAAACCCTCTGAATGGGGTTCTGACGTAAGTGCTACTTTCAGAGGTGGTTTCGCTGCTTGTGATAATAATGGTGCAGCGGGTGCTTCACAGGCTGGCTCTAACTATGGTGCTGGATCAGGTGGTTCTGCAGGTGAAAGTGGTGCTGGTTCTACTGGTAATGGGTCTAGTGGTGCTATATTTGTAACATACTACGAGATAAATGTATAATGGCTAAGCGTGGATTTTACTTTGATAGCGACAGTATCATTGAGAACATTGTTGTTTTTGATGACGATGAGGTTTTAACTGCAAGTCAAAAGTTTGAAGAGGATGTATCAGGGGTAGCTGAGATAGGTAAGTATTTTGATGTTACTCAAAACTCAGTGTACTTCCCTACTTCTCTTATAAATGGTTGGGTACTAAACACAACTACTTGGGAGTATGAATCGCCCACGCCAAACCCATCAACAGAGTTAGACTTCTACGATTGGGATGAGTCTTCTGAGTCATGGTCTTTGACTGAAACAAGAAATACAGTTGAAGAAGAATGGCAGGTTGTTTAATGAATACTTTGACCCCAGAAAAACTTGAAGCCATGCTAGACAGAGCCGCCAAGAAAGGCGCTAAGCAAGCTCTGTGTGACTTAGGACTATCTGACATGGATGCAGCTAGTGATATTAGAGAATTGCGTAGTCTACTAGACTCATGGCGTGATACTAAAAAAAGTATATGGAAGACCTTAGTACAATTAGGAACAGTTGCAGTACTTACATTCATAGCTACTGCTTTATGGATGCAAGTAGGCAAGTAAGGATAAGATAGATGGCTAAACGTTTTGCAGGATTTACACCAGAGCAGCTAGGTAGAATTGATCCTAGCCTTAAAGGTATGCAGTCTGATGAGCAAGAGAAAATCATTGCAGCAAACCCTGCCTTAGCAGCGCGTGTTGGTAAGATGACACAGATGGCACAGCAGCGTATTGGTATGGCAGAAGGTGGATTTGTAGACCTAGAATCTCGCTTACGTGCTCAACGCAGGGGTTTTACGGGTGCAGGTCAAGTAATGCCCCCAATGAAATCTCGCCCTGCGGATAACCCTTTTGCACAAGTGCCTATGCCTGAAACATCTCCCCCAGTACAGGTAGCCATACCACAACAACCACAGATGCCTACAGCGCAACCTGCCACTGTAGCACAACCTGCAGTGCCACAGCAACAGGTTCCTTCACACTCTCATGATGGTGGTGGTGGTGCTGTTTCAGGTGGTTCAATGGGTGGCAACCCTGCAGTGGCTGATAATAAAAGGCAAGAACGGCAGGAAGCTCTACAAAAAGGCCTCATGCAAATTGAGATGCAGTACAGAGCAAACAAACAAAACCTTATGCAGTCACTGACAGATCGTTTTGGTTTTAACGAAGGCGGAGATACTACTGGTGGGGAAGAAGATGAGCAAACACCAGAGGAAATAGCAGAAGAAGAGAGAAAACGGGTAGAAGCTGAAAAGGCAGAAGCCCTAAAAACAGCAGGGGAGTCGGCTGCAGCTTTAACTCAGACTGCCTTAGAAAATCCAGAAACTTTAGTTGGTGACATTGACGTAGCTACTACTACAGAGGAGCAAAAAGAAGAAGGTAAGATTGCAGAAGGTACAGGGCAAGCAGGGGAAGCTGAAACAGCTACTGTTACTACAGCTACAGGTGCACCAGATGTACAAGCTCCTGTAAAGCCTGATGCTGCTACCGTGGATGCTACAACTGTAACCGCTGAAGTAACAGACGTTCTGGACAAGCTAACGGCGGCTACTGGTAAGCCTAGCGCTGATGCATTGGCAGATGCTGCCACTATGTCACCCGAAGAGCTAAAGAGCTTAGGCCTTACTGTTGAACAGATTGAGGAAGCAAGGCGTGTAGAAGGTGCGCCTACTCGTAAAGTAGAGGCTGGTGAGATGATTGAAGGCTCCACAGTAGATATGGAGCGCGTAAAGAAAGAAGTAAACTTTGAGGCAGCTACAGGTGCCCCATCAAGTGATGCTACTGTACAAGGCCAGCTAACTGGCTTAATGGAAGACTTTGAGGGTGCTGCCTGAGCCAGTACCAACATCAAGCCGTGCATTTATTTGCAACTCACCAGTCATAGTGCCGCCGCTCAAGGGCAGCTTAGTGCTGTCAGCTACGGTAATATTCGCAGAGCCGTCAAACGATACGCCGTTGATGGTTCGTGCAGTTGTTAAAGTGTCAGCATTGGGGTGGTAGTTGTCAGCAAAAACGCGATTGCTACCAAGATACATATTTCCACTCGTATCTAGTGTCATTCTGCGAGTGGTGTTTTGTACGAATTGTAAATTGCCGCCTGAGTTTGTCGTTAAATCGTTGGGGCTTTCGTATATTTTCCAGAGATTGCCACCAAGCCAAGATACACCTTCATTTGGGCCGGGATCGTTAAAGGATAAGTCGTTTAAATTAGTGATACTATAGTTGTTCATGTCCAAATGGCTGTCGCCATTTTTCTTCATATACCTCCCGTCTGCTTCGCTCTCAGTGTAATAGCGCCCATCATGCGTGTGACTGTCGTTTGATACAGCAACACTAAGAGTGGCATTGGCGCTGCCATCCCAGCTTACACTACCAGATGCATCACCAGACAGTGAGAGCGTTCTAGCGGTAGTCCACTTATCAGCGTTGGGGTGGTAGCCATCGTGGAATACTCTTTGGCTATTAACATAGTGTTCACCTGTGGAGTTAATAATACCATCTGAACCGTTTAAGAATATCTTCGCAGCACCATTAGCGGCAACATACAACCCCCAACCATTATTATTCCCTGCATCTAAAGCCCCCGTCATAAATGGGGCGGTATTTTTAGAAAAACCTATTCCATAAAAATTACCTAATGTATCCTCATTTGGATTATAACTTGAGCCAATACTATAGATTGGATTTGTTTTAGTTGAGTTTGCTCCTACGCTGTTATAAGAGCCTTCTAAATGGCCTGAGTGGTGGTTTGATCTTTGTAAATGATACCCACTGGAGATTCGAATATCTCTGCCCGTAAGCGTACCCGTCATAGTATCGCCAGTGACATTTACGTAGCGCCCATCAAAACCTGTATAGCTGCTATCAATGGCTATATCATTAGCATTAACATTAATGCCAGTACCTGCACCTACAGCAAGCGTTCTGTTAGCTGATAAGTCTCCACCACCAGTAAGACCATTACCTGCAGTAATAGTACGTGACGTAGGTACTTTAGCATCTAGTGCTGACTGTAAGCCATCTACATTGCTGATTACGTGTGCGTGTGAATCGTCCTGTACTGTAGTAGTAATGTTGATATTAGCAGTACCATCAAACGATGCACTACCTGTAACGTCACCTGATACCTGAATAGTACGAGCATTTTCTAGTGCTGTTGCAGTAGCAGCATTTCCTGTCGTGTCTTGGTTGCCTGTAGTATTAACACCAGCCAAGTTTATGTTAGCTGTACCATCAAAAGAAACACCACCAATAGTACGTGCACTCTCAAGGGCAGAGGCTGTAGCTGCGTTACCTACTACGTTGCCTGTAATATTTCCTGTTACGTTACCTTCTACGTTTGCAGCAATAGTACCTGCAACATAGCTTGAGTGTGATGTATCAATAGTACCAGCAGGTACAGGGTCATACTCATCAACTAAGCGCCACTTAGATTCGCTTGCATCATAGAATAAGCCCATGTGAGTGTAGCCTACGCCACTCGTACCAGTATTCCTATTAGAGAAAAACCCAGTGTCAACATTAATAGGTGATGCTGTACCCGTCCAAACATCATTAAGTGTGTGGCCCGTAGTAGCACCAAACTTTACAGATATGTTATCCGCACTGTGGATCATCTGCTCGCTACCAGTGATAGCGTTACCTGTAGAGATAGTCGTAGAAAAGTTATCAGTACTTACTGCAAAAGTGTCAGGCGTTCCTACGCCATCAATTTTTACATAATAATTAGTAGATGTAGTACCCGTAAAGTGACCAGCAAAGAAAGCATCATCTAATCCAGAGCCAGTAAAGGTTGTATTGGCGTCACCAATAGCATCGCCTTCATTGGCACGATAGAAAGGCGCACCAGCAGTAACGTCAGATGTAGAGGTTGTGTTTGTAGAACCTGTAACGTTTAAATCACCATCAATGGTTAAACTACCACCAATATGCTGATCCATTTGAACACGGAAAGATTTAATAGAATGGTTTTGCTGTGCTAGAAATACTACACCATTTGTAGCGTCTGATCTAACAACAAAACCAAGACACATAGGAAAGTTAGGGTAAACAGGAGCAGCAGTCTGTGTAGCCCCATCTGTAATACCTGTAAAGAATTGACCTATGCTTAAATGGCTAGTATCAATACCCTCTAATCTACCTGCAGTAATTATATAGCCATAAGAGTTATTTGCTATATCAGCAGCAACCATACCCTCTGATTTATATTTTGTACTACTCGTAGCATTAGCTGCAGCTATAGTAGGTACATATGTTCCATTTGATGTTTTAGTACCTGCAAAATGTACAGGTGTGCCTTTAGATAAAGTAGAACCTGTCTCATTATAAACTCTGGCGTGTTCTTCAATACCTAACTCATGTACTACCCCAGCATCATCAGAGTAGTAGTTAAGTGTCTTATGTATAGTGTCATACCATAAACGCCCTTCACCATGAGCAGGATGTGAAGCTTGTGCAGCAAGATCTATCCAGTCTGCTACATCTAGTTGCCCACCTACAGACACGTTCCCAGTAGCATCTACAGTAGTAAAGTTAGAAGCAGCAGCTTGAGCAGCACCAATAACAGTACCATCAATAGTACCGCCATTAATATCAACATCACCATTAGCATCTAAGTGTAGCAGCTTATCTGCAGGTAAGGTCATAAATACATCTTTAGCACCAGCAGAAAAGTTTACTGCAGATGTACCATTAGAACCTGATAGTACAGTTGTACGTGAAAGTGTGTTACCTGTATTCCAAGTAGCTAGACCTACTTCCCATTCGTCAACGCCAGAAGATGTATGAACAACAGCGTAAAAAGTCGTATCCCCATTTGTGAGGTACGACTGAAAAGTATCAAAAGTAGCAGCAGCACCAGCAAGACTTAAATTACCTGTGCCTGTAGTAATTGTGCTTTCTTTTACACGATCTTTTAGTATAAACGCCATTTAATAGACCTTATTAATATTAGGTAATACGGATTACTGCATTTGAAGCATCTGCTGTAGGGAATACAACAGTAAAGTTACCTGCAGTAGATGTAACGGTAGTACCAAAATCAAATGTAGCTATAGCTTTATTTGCTTGTGATGCATTATATATGATAGCACCATCTGCAGAGATTGTCAAAGTAGTAAACACCTCATCTGCAAAGTCTACAAATACTGTACTGCCTGATAAGGTTATTGTAGCGGAGTCAAGCTCTTGACCACCTGCTGAGTAGTTAGTACCTACAGCCTCATCTGTATTACCTGTGACATCAGAGTAGTTTGTTGTATCTGCGCCATATGTACCTGTAGGTGAAGCTTTAATTAAAGCTACTCTTAAAGTGTCTGTATCTAAATCGTGAACACCGTTAAGTAGCTCTTGCTTGAACGTGTTACACATTGCTGTAGTAATAGCCATTAAAGGTATCCTTTATAAACAAAGAACAAAGGGGCCAGCATATAGCCAGCCCCTAAGTATAACATCAATTAAGCAGCGTTGTATGCTGCAGTGACCAACGCTTGTGGGCGAAGAATCTTGCGACCATAAAGGTGCATACCGCGCACGATGTCAGCGAATGAATCGGGATCACGATAGTTTTCCACGTTGTTGATCTGCTCAGCAGAAGCAACAGCATCATCCTGACCACCCAAGATAACACCAAAGTTGGCGTCTTGAGCATCAGTACCAGAAGTGCCAGCGCCAGTACCTTTAGCAGGTAGAGAGTTTGAAACGTATACACGGAAGCCGTGCAAGTTGTTCAAGACAAGACCATTTTGCAAGCCAGAACCACCGAAATCGGCGTTCAACATGCGACTGTCTTCGTCTTTGAGCATCTCTACGAACACCGGGTCAACAACGATCCATCTTCCTCGTGCCTCAACGTTAGCTGTGTCCATCTGACGAGCCATACGTGCAATAACTGTCAAAGGTGAGACAGTTGCAGATGACAGTGCAGTTGCACCTGGCAAACGTGGAGCCAATGGAATTGAGTCTCCAGTTGCATATGCTACTGGTGAGGATTGGCTATCTGTAGTACCCAACTGACCAAAGTCAGTAGCGTCCAAGTGATTCACTTTCAAGAATTCACCATCAAGCTCACCGGCTGTTGGATGCTGTGCATCACCAGAGGTAGATGTAATCAGCGCACCTGCAGAGGTGAAACCAGACATGTATGACAGTACGTCTGCATCCATTGAGTCAGCCATTTTAAATGCTGCACGATCAGATGCCAAACGAACAAAGTCTACATTGGCGAATTGCTCTTCAATGTCATCCATCTTGAAGGCAAAGTAGTTTGCTTTGTCGATGGTCAATGAAAAGTCAGAGTCATCAAGCTTCTCAACAGAGATGTTTGTATGACGCTGTAGAGCATTAACAGTTACGTCTGGCTCTTTTTGAATGCGAACAGTGTCGCCTTGGTTTGCAATCTCACCAAAATATGAATTGTTGGTAATTGCGTTAGTGACAGCAGAACGCCGTAGGGCAATCTGTGCCTGTTTTGAGTAGATAATCGGGGAGAAGTTTCCGTCGAATCCACCTGATGCGGATGTAATAGCCATAATGGTTTCCTTTCAATGATATGGCGTTGATAGTAACACTATACCCACTTGAAAGAGGCCTTCTGTAATAGGGTAGTCAGCTTTGCTTTAGAGATGCCTCTCTGTAAGCGCTGGGCCTATACGTCAGGGTGAGTCTTATATTTGTGGCGATTGTGCTTTTCATAAAGCATACACACACTTTAATATATGTGTATATGCTATAGTTTTATCTATGATATTGTTATTGTCAACTACTTCTTTGACATATCATAAATAAATTTTCCAGAGCGCTGAGCATCTAAGATCTCTTCCATGCGCTTCTCGTATTCTTTAATAGACATTTTAGCTACCATAGACTCACTAATATAGTTAGATGAATCATCTGGGTTAGGCGTAGATACCTTCTTAGCTTTTACAGAAGAAGCAGCATTCTTATCACTGCTAGACTGCTTCATTGTCTTGATACCCTTATCTACCTTGTAAAGATCTAATACACGAGCTACAGATTTAGCATCATCTGTATTCTCATACAAAGCATCCTGTACCCACTTAGGCTGTTCTTCTGCCCATGCATGGAATGTATCATCTTCGCGGATCTGTGCGAAGTCAGGGTGTATGTTAAGTAGCTCTACCTCTGCCTTTTCTTTCTTGGCTTGAGTACGCATACTTTCTATCTCTTGTAAGCGGCTATCCAGATCAGAAGCACGTTCATTAGCTTTCTTATCTGCAATAGCTTCAATGATACCAGCTACGTCAGGGTACTTCTTAGTCCAAGCGTCAATCTCTTCTTCTGACTTAGGTAGTACAAGCTCATTCTTAGCAGCTAAGTCTAGTTGACTTTTTAACTTGTCTAACTCCGCTTTATACTCTGCATCTTTCTCTTGCATGTACTTACGGATATCAGAGTAACGCTTCTTAAAGCTCTTCTCTTCTGCACTCAGATTAGCATCATCTGTTTCGGATGCTTTTGTTTTCTCTGGGGCTTCTTCTTGTTTGGTATCACTTTTTGGTGGTACTGGGGCTTCGACAGGCTCTGGGCTACTGGATTCCTCTTGAGTAGCTTCTTCTGTTGAGGCCTCTTGCTCTTCATCGTCCTGTTTTATGCCAGCATCTTTTAAAAGCTGAGCTAACTCCTGTTCGTCCTTTTGTACGCGAGACATATTACGCATATGTGATACAGATTCAACTGCAATAGTTTGGGCTTCCGACATTTCTTACTCCTTTATGTTGGGGCCAGCCTAAGCTGGGTAGCCTTATAGTTATTTATTGTCGTTTAGTTATTACTTCTTTTTGTTCTTCTTCATTAAGCCGCCTTTGTTAAGGGCACCAAATGCAGCACTCTCTCTATCTTTTTGAGCCTGTGTAACTCCTGCACCCGTTGATTTTTCAAAGGATTTAGTACTTGCATCTGCGACTCTTTTTTCTTCTTTTTGAAAAGATGAGTCTTTTGCTCTAGCTGCAGCTCTTTCTGCTGCAGAAGGGCCATTATCCCTATTACTAGAGGGTTTAGGTGCAGGTTTAGTAATGTCATCTTTAGTAACCGCACCTACATGTTTACCTAAGTCTAGGTTAGCCTTTGAGCCTGTACCACCTGTACGTCTTGCACCATCCCAGCTATCTGACTGACTTGGGCCTTGAACACCTGTCTTACCACCAAGGTCAAATCCAAGCATATCGCCTAACCAAGTGTCGCCAAAGTCTACTGTACCACTACCGTCTACATCTTGAAGGATGCCGCCGCCACCAAGTAGACCGCCGCCGCCAGTAATACCCTTCTCACGTTCTTTCCCTCTAGTGGTTACACCATCAAAGAGTTTTTGTATTTTAGCTCTATCTTCGTCAGTCTCTGCCGCCTTGTAACGTTTTTCTAACTCTCTAGCTACAGAGAAGCCAGCAACCCTTTTACCTATAGAGGCAATAAGACCTACAGGGCCAGCAAAGCTAGATATCCCTGTAATTGCTTTGTTTACTTTGGGATCACCTAATTTCTCAGCTAATCTAAATAGCTCATCATTACTATAGTCTTTAAAAGTATTTTGAGCAGCTTTTACTTTCTCTTCTTCATTTTTAAACGCATTTACCTCAGAATTAGGGTTTACTGAAGATGACTCACCTGTATCAGGCTGGTCTATTTCAACTTCTGGGCTAGAATCAGAACCTTCAGATGCTGTATAACCTATATCAATCAATGCTTGCGCTGCAGCATCAGGAACCCCATTAACAAAGCGTAGAGTAGTCTTAGCTCCTGTTCTAGGATCTGTATACACTTTATACTCAATGTTATCTGCCATAAAGTTTGTTTCAAATATAGAAGCAACGTCAGGTATACTCTGTGCAGCAGGTGCCTCAAAGCCACCCTCATTGTAGCCTTTTAAGTACCCACCATCCTTCATATTTACCATAGGCTGATCTTCTGCGACTGTCTGTAGCTCAGAGATGTCAAACGGGAAGTCTTCACCATCTGGCTCAACCATCTCCATGCCCTCTGGTGGCAGTGGCTGTCCACCGATGCGACCATTGGCTTCCATATCAGCAAAGCCTTCTTTGGCTTGTGTACGGAGATCCTCAAAGAATTTAACACCATAAAAGCGTACTACATCAGCGGGTACGACATATTCACCCTCACTAAGATTTGCTTCAATGTCATCACGTACCTCTTCTGGAAGAGATCCCAGTGGCACTTCATTACCTGATACAGGGTCTACCTCTTCTACTGAGCCACCCAGCGCAAAGGCCATTCTAGTTTGTTCATCCATAGCCATTCCACCTTCGTTAAACATTCTTATTTTACCATCTCTGGTTCTAACTGCCATCTCTTTCATCTGTGAAATAGTAGGCTTCTCTACATTTTTAGCTAATACAAGAGGGCCAACCTGTATAACTTCATCAGCTTCAAATACAGGCATCCCTGTCTTCTTGTCGTAGAATGCACTACCACGATAAGGATTCATACCTACTTGAATCCACTCATCTGAACCAGATTCAATAATATCTGCTGCTTGACGCTGCAAATCATACGGGTCTGCAGATTGGTATTCTCCAAAGATACGCGCAATAGTGGCTTTACCTTGAGGTTTAGGGGCGTCCTCACCTGTAGCCTGTACAAGTCTCTTACCTCTAGCAATATCTAAAGCTGTTTTAGGATCAGAACCAAAGTTAATATTCTTTAAACGAATAGCCTGACCATACCCTACAACACTACCTGACTTTTGATTCCCATCGTGAATAGATACTACCCAAG
>JACLAB010008437.1_pt1 | contig 24594 bp, 16 predicted proteins | sample 8027921 | NCBI WGS metagenome assembly JACLAB01 (sample SAMN15725117, study PRJNA655200) | protist metagenome | isolation source: fluorescence activated cell sorting (FACS) single amplified genomes of... | place: USA: West Boothbay Harbor, Gulf of Maine | collected 2000-07-19
GTGCTTGTGCGCGCGCGCGGTCGTCGTGGACGACCGGCGCGGCGCGCGGGCGAGGGTGAACGAAGGCACGGCGGTGGTGGCGAACATCGTGTTCGTGCGACGGTGCGAGGCGACTCTGGCGGCGCGACGACGTATGCCGCGCGAGACACACAGCGCGCGCGCGCGCGCGATCCATCGCATCGCTTTTCCTATACCCTACCCGCATCCGCGCGCTAAATTTTAGTTCGGACACACGGACAATACACAATTCACCATACCCTCTAGCACCGTGCATTATTTTCATTCTCGTGGGGTATGATCCCACCTCATCGGACGCCGTGTGCGTATACGAGCGAGGTTTCGCCCTATGTGCGTCGCAGATGTGACCGTTACGAGCGAGCGCACGGAGACGCCGAATGTCCGATCAAGGTCGCGCGCGCGGCTGCGGTCGCGGGCGTCGTCGGCGTCGCCCGCATAGACGCGCGCGCGGTCGACGCCGCCGACGACGACGACCGCGACCGGATTAGATAGCACGCGTCGTCTGTGCGCGTCGCGACCGTACGCCGCGGGGGTAGATAGCACCACAGAAGGCGCGCACAGAGACGCGCGATGTTTAAGATGAAGAAGCGCGCGATCGGCGCACAACAAAGTGGTGGCCGGTCTTCGCGTGGGCGCGCGCGAGGCGCGGGCGATGGCGCGAGCGGCGAGGAGGATGGCGAAGATGACGAGAGGATGGTGGGGTCTGAGGACGCCGGGTCCGAGGATGAGGATGGCGACGACGACGACGAGGACGCGAGTTCTGGGGATGAAGATTTTCAACCTGCGCGTGGACGACGACGCGTTGGAACGCGGGATAGAGGTGCGAGCGTGGCGTCTAAGGTGGCGAATGACGCACCGGCGGTGGATCCGAGCGAGTTTTCGATTGACGCGGATCGCAAGAGGTTCAAAGTCGGGACGTTGAAGCACGAAGTGTTTCAAATGTTGGAGGAGGCGTGGCCGGAAATGCTGGATGCTGCGGAGTTGTACGCGCGCGGTGAGGCGGCGGGGAAGAATGTTGGGAAGAATAAGACTGTTTTAGCATCCGGATTGTCACATGATCCGTGCTTTGTGCGCGTGCCTGGGACGCGAAATAAGTGGGCGTTGCGCGCGCATGTCGGGTTGCCGAGCGGCGTCAAGCGTAAGGCTGAAGATGATAAAGAACCCCGCGTTCGGAAGTCTGCGAAGAAGCCGAGTGTTAGTGCAATGTTAGAAGCGCTTGATCCCGATCAACGTGCGTCTTTAGCGGCTTGGACGGATAAGCTCAAGAGATGTTCGGCGGATTTGAAAAAGTCAAAGCAAACGTCAGAGAGAGCCGCGGCGCAACTAGAAAAGTGCACTCGAGCGCTCGAGGAGTTTGAAACCAATCCACCGATGGAACTTGCGGCTCCACACTTGCAAAACAAGTCAAACGAGGATATTTTGTGCGAACCCGACGCACCGCAAGAACGACTGGCAAAGAAATTCTTAGAGTTTAACGGCGCCAAGGAAGACCGCAAAGGTTTGATGACGTGGAAAAAGTCTGTGGAAGATGCCAAGGCAGAAATCAAGAAGGAGCGAGCTTCGTACGTGGTAATGCGTAAGAAGGAGATTCGTGAAGCCATGAACAAAATGAACAAGATGCGCGAAACGTTGACGATAAATGTACGAAAGGCTCAATCTGCGGCGGAACAAGCAACCGGAAACGTCGAGCGCGCCGAGGAAATCAATGAAATCACCAAACAACGCGTGCAATTGATGAAAGATAAGGCTGCGGCGACGGATGATGCCGTCATTCAAGACCTTGACGAAAAGATTAACACGATGGATGCACAACTCACCGAATTGTTTGGGCAAAAGTTGGTGTCGCTTGAAAATCAAATTGAACGAGAGAAACTCAAACTCATGGCTAAGGGTGAGCGCGAGGCAGAACGCGCGCGCATCATGAGTGAGAAGAATCGTTTGAAAGAACAAGAAAAGGCTGAGAAAGCCGCGATGCGTGAGCGTGAAAAGCAAGAAAGAGACGCGCTCAAAGCGGCTGAAAAGGTTCGGAAGGAGAAGGAGGCGCGTTATCCTATTGATGACGACATGTTGGCTATCGAACTCGCTGAAGAGGCGAAGGAGGCCGGTGTACCATTCGACTTTCTCTATCACACGATTCCAAAGCCCGTGAGCTTGCCAAATGGCCAAATTCTTGCCGAAGAAGCGTCCATCGCTGAGTTTTTGAGCACATTTGCAGAAGGTCTCGAAGCGCCTCCCGGTTTGAATAACGCGGATGCCGTGAATGATTTGTTTGAAAACAATACGAAAGCGCGCTCGACTCTAGCCGAGTTGTACTTGAGCCTTCTTTACGAAGCGTTGACGCCGGCCGCGAGTGGTCCTGGTCGCCTTGTGGCACGATTGAACCGCATCGTGAACAACTTGAACTGGCCCGAAGTGGCTCGCACTTTGATTTTACATGGAGGCGAAAAGACGCACGGTAAAGGTGCGTATGATGTTGCAGAAAAGTTGGGTAAGGTTGCTTGGGTTACTCTTAGCAAAGAAGAACATCTTGTTTTGCTTCGTGCTCTAGCGGACACCGCTCTCGAGGGAGATGTATGCCGAGGCATTATCAGCGCGCGAATGCAGCAAGCAGACGTGTTTAGAACTGAACGGCACGAAGCTCGGCTGAAGGCTGCTGCAAATAGACGCATCGTCGAGAAAGCTGAGAAAGAAGAGCGGCGAATCGAACGAGAGCGTTTGGCTGAGGAAAAGCGCAAGGCGAAGGCTGAAGCAGAAGCTGCCAAAGCAGCTACTGAAGCACCGACGGAGGGTGGCGCACCAAAAGATGAGGTCAAGATGGATACGGACGAGGAGATGAAAAAGGAAGAAGAAGCAGACGAAGAAGAACGTAAATTCGAACTTCCTGATCACCTCAAAACGTACACTGGCCACCCTGAAGACCGTCACGCATTGATGGCATGGAAAAATGAAGTTGCCAGGGCGCAAGCAGTGCTCAATGCAGAGCGAAACGAGTACGAACAAGAGCGCGCGAAGATTGAACGCGCGAAAGCTCGTGAGGAAAACGAAGGCAAGCGCAAAATTGAGGCTGTAGAAGAAGCGGCGCGACGTCGTCTTGAAATTGACGAATCACGTGCGAGGCAACGAGAGATCAAGCGCGCCTCCGAGGATGCGCAATGCCAAGTTCGCTGCCGCCCGCTCGGCATGGACCGTCATCTCGCCACATACTGGTGGGGATTCGGTGGACGTCAAGATGCGGTGTACGTGCAATCGTTTTCTGGTGAATGGGGAATCTATAACACTCAGCAAGCTGTCGATGCACTTGTCAAGGCTCTGTGTCCAAAGGGAGTGCGCGAACGCGCTTTGTTGCAACAACTCGAGAAGCGCAAGGTGACGATTGCTGATGCATTCAAGGCTCTCAGCGAGACTCAGGAAGATCGAGATCGACAATTAGCTGCTGCTCTCGATGGTCGACCACGCCGTTCGGCTATGGCGCGTAGCGCGCCTTCGATGGAGGCTTACGTTGCAACGCGTCCAGCGGCATTTCTGTCGTGCGATGAGGGAGCGGTGCTTACTTTCGCCAGAAAATGTATGGACACCATGTGTATCAACGCCGAAAGAATTGGAATTCAAACCACCCCTGACTGGCGCACGTTCCGCAACAAGCTCAAGAACGTCGATACGACATTCATGGCTGAGTCGCTTTTGCAACTCGAGGAGAAGTATTACCACTGTCAGGTTGACGAGTTTAGAATTGCGGCAGAGGTGGAAAAGATCGAACGCGAGAAACAGCCGCAGGCTCCGGACGAGCTTTCAAAAGCGACTCTCGAGGCACTCGTATTGAAGCACACTGGTAAAGATATGGCCTCCTGGAAGCTCGCTCGCCGTAAATTGGCTGCTCTCTTACCCGCTCAAGTCATTCAAGAAGCTGTGGAGGAACGCCGTCGCCAGCAAGTTGATAGCGATGAAGAAGAAGAGGAAGAGGACGAGAACGCTATTGTTGACGAAAGTTGGAACAACGACGAAAACGCTGCTGAAGAACTAACGGACATTTCTGTCTGGAAGGGTTCGCTTCAACGTCCGCAGTGGATCGCGTCGTTGTCCACAGATAACGTTTCCGCGGTGCGCATCGCTTACGCTGCTGCGACACTGTTGGATGCCACGTCTCCGTTTACCGAAGAAATAGTCCATCGCCACGACATCCGTGACGGCAAGTTTGTCGAAACTGCCGCTTAATCGTTTCTAAACGAATCTGTCTACATACTAGTCAATTGTTGAAAATTCATTTTCCTGGTTCTCTAAAAATAGTCAAAGTTGAAGCGAATACTGCACAACATGGCGCTCCCCCAACTTCCACTCAAGGCTGTCATCGGCTTTGCTGGATCGGTGAAAAATGGGTTCCACCTGCATCCGGATGGAGCGCGTCGCGTGTACCCGCTTGGCTCCACAGTAGTTGTGTCGCCGCTACCCGTCCAGAAAGCTTGCGCGAATGAAGACGCCTCTGCTCAAGAGAGTCAAAAATTAGCCCCTGCTACCTTCCTTTACGGACACGTCGGCAATATCACAGCATTGGCTGTATCAGTAACTGGGCGCTTCATTGCATCTGGGGAGTGCGTCGCGGGCGGCGTGGCGGATATAATTATTTGGGAAGCCATCGAGAATGGCTCATCGTATGCGTTGGTCAAACGCTTGGCCCTACACACCGGCCAGGTCGTGGCTTTGGCGTTCAGTTTTGATGAGACTCATTTAGCATCTATCGGTGGTGAATCGGATAGACGTGTTGTCATGTGGAACGTTAATAGTGGCAGTGCGCTCTGCGGATCTCCTGCACCAGCAGATGGTCAAGTACACGTCGTGGAATTTCTTCACCATTCCAATAACGCTTTCATCACCGCGGGAGAACTCGCGGTTAGTACGTGGGAATATGATGCAAAAGCCAAGAGACTGAGTTTTGAACCAGTGGTGTTAGGTATGTTGAAGCGCGAAATTCTATCGATTGCGATCGATGAACGAGATGAATTTGCCTATCTTGGCACGACGAGCGCCGACGTGCTTTGCGTCTCTGTGAAATCTCGCGCCATCAAAGAGACATTTACTCTTAAAAAGCATATTTCTCGAGGTGTCACAACACTTCATATGATCAAAAATGGACTTCTCGCTGGCGGAGGCGACGGAAGCATATCTTTATTTTCTCGAAAGCCCGATTCATGCGTGTTGAAATTCGAGTCGTGCAAAGTGCTCAATGGCGGAGCCGTGACGAGCATCTCCGTCGCTCAATCTCCACAATCGAACGCACCAGGACTAGATTACCCTATCGATTGCATATCGGATTATGCAAAACGAAGGTATTTACACGAAGCTTTTAAATCTCTAATGTCCGGGACTGCTCAGATTGATAATTATCGCGATGGCTCAGAAACGTTTGACGTGTACTGCGGGACAAAGACTGGGGAATTACACCATTTGGAATATTGCGCGAAGCATCCGTTGAGCAAGGAGGCGTTGTTGCTCGTGAAACCATTTGACACGCGCTTAGATTCCGCACACACGAATCCAATCACGTCCATTGCGTTTCCAGCGCAAAATTCACAACACTTTGCGACGAGCGCCGGCGCAGAGATTCGCATTTGGCACGCGGACGCGGCGAAAGAGCTATCTCGCATTGTCATCAAACCGTCAACCATCACGTGCTTATGCTTGAGCTACGTTAACGACGGTCAATTGCTACTTAGTGGATGGGACGACGGCGCGATTCGCGCGCATAATAGCGAAAGCGGCGAACTCGTGTTTATGGCGTCGAACGCGCACGACGCGGTCACCGCGATACACGGCACGCGCGACTACGCAACCATCATCACCGGCGGTTCGGAAGGCAACGTGCGAGTGTGGAACATAAGAAATGATATCATAACATTGGAAGCATCGATGAAAGAACACCGCTCGACGGTGAATGCAATCATCACCTTGCGTCAGGACTCAATGGCGGTGACGGCGAGCGACGACGGTTCCTGCGTCGTTTGGGATGTCGCTCGCCGCGTGCGAAAAGTCTCTTTCTTCGGCTCGACATACTTCAAAACGCTACGCGCACATCCAGAAGGGACTCAAATCGTTACCACAGGCACAGATCATAAAATCACGTGGTGGGATCCAGAGGACGCGTCGATTATCCGCGTCATCGACGCGCCAACCGAAGCCGAATTATCATCCTTAGACATCTCCACCCCCGACGGCGCCTCCATCGCCGTCGCCGGCCTCGACCGACACCTTCGCATATTCGATTACGAATCCGGTGAGCTCACGCACGTGGGCGCGGTATCCCACGCCGCTCCAATCACCGCGTGCGCGTTTGCGCCCAGAGCCGACGTGGTCGTCACCGCCGCCGACGACGGCGCCATCTTCATCTGGCGCAACCCGCGCGCTGCATTCGCCGCGCTCGAACGCGAGAAAGAAACGCACGTCAGACGCGTGCTCACGGGCGAAACCACCATCGACGACGACGCAACGATCGAAAACAGCATCGAAAATGCCACCGGTGATGGCCCACATGGCCCACATGGCGCGCCATCATATGAATATTAGGTCTTCTATTCCCTTTAGTATGAGTGTCATACTATATTAGAAATATATCTATGTATGTTCTAGAGCCACATTCGCGATGGTGTAAACCTAGAAAAATCCATCCACATCCACATACTCTACCCCAATCCATGCCCATAAATACATAAAACGCGTACATAAATCACCTTACCCACTATAATCACACCCATCCCATCTAGGAGTGTTCCAAATCAGCCGACCGCGAGGAGGGGGCCTCGCGGCCGCCGCTCGCGGGAAAACCTGTGCGCGAGAAGGGTTCTTCCCGACACTTTTCGACGACGCACGTCGCGACAACGATGTACGCGAACACGAGGTACGCGCGATATGCGTTGATTGATATGCGATGCTTGCGTGTGACGCGCGTGACGGCACGACGCGCGGTCGCGTGAAGGGCGACGCGCGCACGATGAGCACGCGGATGGCTGGCTGGATGGCTTGGTCGCCGGGCACGGCGCCGCGAGGATGACGATCTCGATCGATGCGGTCGACGCGCGGTGTTCGTGGGCGGCGCGAACGATGCGTGGGATTTTGTGTGTTATGCGTCGTTCGATTGCGCGCGATGGAGACTGACCTGGTGTTCGCGTGCGTCGCGTGTGTACTCGCTCACAGCACGGCGCCTCGCGCGACGGCTGCGGCTGCCGCGCTCTCGGCGAAACGCCAATACTCTGCGCACGGTGCGTGCGTGATGCGTCGATGCGAATGGGGATGAAGAGGGCTTGTTTGTTTGCGTTTCGATCGCGCGCGATGTTGGTGCGGTCGCGTGAAGGGTGGTGGCGGACCAGTGCATGGAAGGCGCATGGAAGGATTGTTCTTTATCTCTCTTGACCTATGCGACGCGCGGGACGCGAGGCGAGAGGTTTGAAGCCCTGGCATACGCGATGGGCGATGGGCGTGGGATGAAGGAGCGATGACATGAGTGTAAATGTTACGAGTACGGTAACTGACGATGTTTCACGCGCGTGTGTGCGATTTTGACGCGAGCAGGTAAAACTACGTTTGCGGCGACGGTGAAAAAGACAAACGCGCGCGGGGCGCTCGTCATTCAAAACGCGGCGAAGGATTTGTTTTTCAACGCCAAGGATGGTGCGGCGTTGAAGAAGATGCAAAAGGGTGTTGATAAGCTTGCGTCTGTGGTTGGTGTGACGCTCGGCCCGAAGGGTCGTAACGTTGTGCTTGAATCCAAGTATGGGTCGCCGAAGATTGTCAACGACGGCGTCACCGTCGCCAAGGAGGTTGAACTCGAGGATCCGGTGGAAAACGTTGGTGCCAAGCTCGTGCGTCAAGCGTCGCAAAAGACAAATGACCAAGCTGGTGATGGTACGACCACCGCCACCGTACTTTCTGCGGCTATGATTGCTGAAGGTATGAAGATTGTCATGGCGGGTACCAACCCGGTGCAGCTCACGCGCGGGATGGAAAAGACGGTGCAAAAGCTCGTCCTCGTCCTTCGCGAGCTCTCCAAGGAGGTTGAAGACTCTGAACTCGCCAAGGTTGCGTCCGTCTCTGCCGGTGGTAACATGGAAGTCGGTGAAATGATCTCCGCCGCCATGGCCAAGGTTGGCCGCAAGGGTGTCATTTCTCTCGAAGAAGCGCGCTCCGTGGATAACAACTTGATTGTCGTCGAGGGTATGCAATTCGAGCGCGGTTACATCTCCCCGTACTTTGTCACCGACAGCGAACGCATGACGTGCGTGTACGACCAGTGCAAGATTTTGCTCGTCGATAAGAAGATTAGCACTGCGCGTGACATGATTGGCATTCTTGAGGCAGCTATCCAGCAAGGTTTCCCGCTCTTGATTATCGCCGAAGACATTGAACAAGAAGCGCTCGCGACGCTCGTCGTCAACAAGCTTCGCGGTGCGCTCAAGATTTGCGCCATCAAGGCCCCGGGCTTTGGTGAACGTAAGAGCCAGTACCTCGAAGATATTGCCATTCTTACTGGCGGTACCGTCGTGAAGGAGGAGCTTGGCTTGAGCCTCGACAAGTGCGGCGTCGAAGTTCTCGGTAACGCCGCTCGCATTGAGCTCGGCAAGGAGAGCTGTACGATCGTCGGCGCTGGTGATACCGCCGCCGAAGTGAACGCTCGTGTCAAGCAAATCAACCGTCTCATTGAAGCCACCGAGGCGGACTACGAGAAGGAGAAGCTTAACGAGCGTGCGGCGCGTCTTTCGGGTGGTGTCGCCATCATTCAAGTTGGTGCCCAAACGGAAACTGAGCTCAAGGAGAAGAAGCTTCGTGTGGAGGATGCGTTGAACGCCACCAAGGCGGCGGTTGAAGAAGGTATTGTCATCGGTGGTGGCTGCACCTTGTTGAAGCTCGCGGCGGCGGTTGACAAGATCAAGGATGAGTTGGATAACGACGAGCAAAAGGTTGGTGCGGAAATCATCAAGCGCGCGTTGTCGTACCCGATGCGTCTCATCGCGACGAACGCCGGTGTCAACGGCTCCGTCACCGTCGAGAAGGTTATGTCTTCTAAGGACCCGAACTTTGGTTACAACGCTGCGAACGGCCAATTCGAAGACCTTATGGAGTCTGGTATCATTGACCCGACGAAGGTTATCCGATGCGCGCTCGAAAACTCTTGCTCCGTTGCCAAGATTTTCCTTACGTCCGACGTGGTCGTTTGCGAAATTCCGGAGGACCAAAACATGGAGTCGGCCGCGGCTGGAGGCTCCGCCATGGACGCTTCGGGCTACCCGATGTAGGCTCGCACAGCACAAGTAGGAAAACATTAGAGAGCATGCGGACGGAATTTTGCAAACCATGCGCACCCGCCATTAATATATATCACACATCATTCGTTCATTTCATATTCATTACATGCGCGATCACAGCTCGAAGCACAATACGCAGATGATGCGTCGTGATGTTTTCATTTCATGACGTGCTCGATTACATCTAAGAGTACATTGTAAAAGTCGCACTCTGGATAGAATATCGAGAACTTCCACTTTTCTTTATCTTTCCAATCGTCTGAATCGACTAGTTCCTTAATTGAAGCGATGAGCTGGCGCACAGGGACGACTTTGTCTCGTTGGTGTGCGATCACAAGATCGACGATGAAACGCGTCAAAGCGTCCGATGTGCGTGTAAAAGCGAGCTTCTTCTTGTGAGAATAATGGGCCCAAGCTTCTGATGTGCATGTAAAAGAGGCTTTCTTCTCGGTCGAATCTCGATAGTATGGTGCAGGCCACTTACGCCAGGACGGCTTGTACAAGCATCGCAAGATACGCAAACTATCTCCATTCCAACGCGTGTTGTCGAATGATAATTGCCTATAACCTATACCGTACCCCGTATATCCGCGCTGTGAAAACAGATATTTTACACAGTCGAATGCGTTAGCATGGATAGCCCGCTTGAACGCGTCTTCAGTCAATTTGCATCCATGCTCATGTGCGTATCGTAAACAATCAAGATCACCTATGCTCGCTGCAGCCTCGCACGCGCCATCCAATCTGCATCCATGCTCATGTGCGTATCGTAAACAATCAAGATCACCTTCGCTCGCTGCAGCCTCGCACGTGTGAAAATCCTGACAGTCCAATTCTTCAATAGCATAACGTAAGCAATCCATGGATCCTAAAGCGGCATATTCCGAGACGTAACCGCTCTCCCATCCATTTTCGGCTAAATAAGCCAACATCTCGACGTCTCCCGACTCTGCAGCCGTACAAAGCGCGTTGCAGTCTCGATGTTCGTCGTCCGCACGGAATCCGAGCTTGATGCAAAGCTTCAAGTCCTCGAGATGTCCAGGACAACCAGCGATGCATGGCACCACTTTTATCCACACAAAGTGATCCTCGCAATCATCGACTTCTCCTGTTGATGCCCAGCCTGCAATCGTCGGACGTATTTCTTGTATTTCCCTGACTCGCCAAGCGCGTCCCATGCGTTCGTAGTCTTTCGCGAGTTCATCCATCGCCAACAGTAACTTCCCGAGATTCTCCGCATATGCTGCTATACGTTCTGCATCATCCATCGTCGCGCGCGTCGTCGAATGAGGTTCAACACATTTTGTTTTTATTTCATCTCGGATCGAATGCGCGCGAGCAACGTCTCAAACGCCACCGGCAATGGCGCCTCGATCACGCGTTCGCGCCCATTAAATACTAAACTAACTCGCGCGCAATGCAAGAAAAATATTGTTCCTGGTTTCCCTTGAGAGAGCGCTTCGACGACGCATTTCGGCGACGACTTGGCGGGACTCGATGTCTTGCGACGATAGACGACGTCGCCGACGAGCGGATGTCCGATCGACGCCATGTGTTGACGAATCTGGTGATACCGTCCCGATTTCGGCTGCACTTGAACGAGCGAAAACGACGCACCAGAGATGGATTGAAACGTCTCGATGCGCTTCCACGCGCTCGTCGCCGGTCGATTCTCGAGCGGCGTATGAATTTCGCCGTCTTCGCTCGCGAGCACGCCTTCAACCAACGCGACGTACGTCTTGCGCACATCTCGCTGGTAGTACTGCGTACACAGCTCGGCGTGCGCGGCGTCTGTTTTCGCAAGTATCACTATTCCGCTCGTGGGTTTGTCCAATCTCGACACCACGCCGCGCTTATCTACGCCATTAAGCTCGCTCAACCGACCAGAAAAGATGTCCATCGCCACGTCCACGAGCGTCGCCGATTTCCCCGCACCTTCGCTCGCATGCGTCAGCATTCCCGCAGGCTTATTCAACGCCCCAATCCCATCATCCGCGTCATCCATCAACACCCCGACGCTCGCCCGAACGTCCTCGTGAATGTATACCTTTTTCTTTTTCCTCCCGGCGCGCGAGCCGCGTCTGACATCCGCCAACGCCTCTTCTACAATCAACCCAACATCATCCCCATTCCGTCGCTTCGCGGCAATCACGATCGACCACGTCACGACATCGGGCGTCACGCCGTACCGCGCGAACCCGCGCATGAGATCTTCGCACTCGCGAGGCTTACCCATCCGCGCGAACGCCGACGCCGCCGCGTTCATCGCCGACGCGGCTCGACCGCGCCGCGCGCGCTCCGCCCCCGTCACCGCCGCCGCCGCCGCCGCCGCCGCCTTCTTCGACGTCGACGGCGGCACTTCGGACAGCATGAACGCGTCCGCGGCGATGGCGATCACATCGCGCGCGCTCGCGCCGACGCACGCGCGCGCGAGAAATGCATCGAGCTCCTCGTCACCCGCCATCCCATCGCCGTCGAACGCGCGCACGAACCGCGCGAGCTCGTCGGCGCCATCGCGTGGTGCGGCGCGAACGCGCGCGAGGCGTCGAACGCGCGGCGCGCGAGGCGCGAACGACGCGCGAGGCGCGACGCGCGTCGACATCTGATGGTGCTGACGTGTAAAGTGCATCGCATTCGCGCCGCCGCCGCCGCATTCGACGACGCGCGACGACGACGACGACGCCCGCGCGCACACAGGGCGGCGCGAGCACCGTCTCGCGCATGTCTCGCGATGTCGCGTACGGCGCCGACGTCGACGTCGCGGTGGTAAAGACGGCGAATGTGACGCGGGTGTACTATCGCGCGCGCGCGGACAACGCGACGGATGCGCCGCCGCCGCTCCTCGTCGTTCGTGGTGAACGCCGCGAACGCGCGCCGTGGGATGGTCTCGGTCCCGGTGTGCACGCGTTCGCGTGCGACGCCGCGCGCGGGTGCGTGTTCGACGACGCGACTGGGATACCTCGAGCGACGGTTGGGACGTTGTCGACGTACGTGCGCGAGAAGATATTCGACGTGTTTCAATGGAGCGGTGCGCTCGATGATGTGCGCGTTCGTGGGGATGTTGAATTGTTTGCGCCGCATCGAGGGACGAATTGTGGGTTTCATCGCGATGGGTACGTGGCGGGTGGGTACATTGCGCACGCGCTGGCAAAGGATGACGTCGACGCGTGCGGAGCGACGTGGTTTGAGCACGCGTTGACGTTGTCGTCTTCAGTGCCTCGAGAGATGACGGTGGAGTCGTTTGATGTGGATTTTGAAAACCAAGCTCGCGCGGTGTGTGGCGTGCGCGCGGGGAATTTCGTGCCCGTTGACGCGAGGGGCGACGCGTTGGTAATATTTGAAGACGCCGCGGCGTTGCACCGGTCGCCGAAAGCCTCGGTGCTGGCGTTGGAGGCGCAGACGCGCGTGATCGTTCGTTTCAATTTTAGCGCGAGTTATATTAGTGATGGCCGGACGATACGGTTCAAGCACCCACCAGAGAGCGCGTGGCGTTCGTTTGATGATTCATGCGTCGTCGGCGATTTGGCAGCGCACGTCGCCTCGGCTGGCATCGACGAGTACATTAGAGACTAGTAGACATGGTAGCGAAAGTGTTTAGAACATGTAGATTGTTATAGAATGATGGCGTTAGCTTATATGTACATGACTTGTCATTGGTGCTCTACCGGTATAGCATGGTGTTTTAATCAATCGAGAAGTGCTTGTTCGCGGGCGAGATGAGATTACTCAAGGGAACCACGCCGTCGCTTCCGCGGCGTTGATGCGATGCCCGCTCTTGACTCAAGAAACCACGTCTCCCGTACTCTTCATCATACTCGCTATCGAGCTCGGTAGGTCGAAACATCGCGCTTACCGCGCCGTTGTCTCGACCTTGCGTGCGAGGTGTCAGTAACGAGTACGTCGGCTCGTCAGAAAAGTAGTTGAATAACGACGCAATCATCGAGGCTACTTGCAAAATGATGAGCGTCGTTCCCAAAGCTGCTGCTGCTTTGAAGTGTGCCCGAGCGAATGCGCCGGCATCACTAGGCTCAACTCCTACGCCGACGACATTGTTTTGAATGGCGTGCCATTTATTCGAGATGAGTTTCGTGGTCGCATCCGCGTGTGTCCCGACGACTGCGGCACCGATGACCAACAATAACAACGACACGAATGAAAGAAAAAAGTGACCCATAAGAAGCATCTTAGTCTGCGTGATGTAAATGGCTGCCAACCCGTACATGTTGACGAAGACAACCATGAATGCCGCGGCGGCGAGTAATCTTGGCGCCCACCGACCGCCTATCGGGTGCTCCGCACCAGCCACCATCTCGGAAACATACACTTTGTCCACGTCAACTTCGCCGTAAGACGCCACTTTCTGCGCGGCCCATTGCTTGAATTCTTCATTCATGTCATCGCCACTAATACCAGTCAAGGCAAGCTTAAAAGTAACGTTGTACTGTTCGGCAGAAACTTTGTGATGTCCTTGCTCAAACGTCCAAACCGACGACGCCGTCCAGTCGCTCGGCGGAGGAGAGGGTGGTGGAGGAGAGGGTGGCGGTGGAGGACTTGGCGGTGGAGGACTTGGCTGTGGAGGACTTGGCGGAGGCGGAAATGGATGCGCAGTCGTGTTCGACGCTGCCAAGAGCTGTCGACGTCTACCGCTGTGCGAGGTAGTTTGAAAGATCAAATCCGGCGTGTGACGAATACACTCTTCCAATTTCTGCGCGTTAGCGGGTTCATACACTCCCCCGGGACACGCGAATGCGATATCCATTTTCATTGAAATCGCATCCGGAACATTGTATGTCGATTTTGCCACGAAATAGCACAACACAAACAAAGTTAGTCCGAACACGACGCCCGCGACATTCGTCACAATGCCAACGCGCACGCCCGTGTATTTCAATCCCATAATGTACGCGCTCGTTCCGAGTGCGGTGAGCAAAAAGAACATGCTCGCCCCTAAACATGACGCCACGGTGCGCAAGAACAATCGCGCCTTGACCTTCATATCCATCATTTCATGCCTCCAATTCGCGTCGTCCATGTGCACCACCGCTCCGCCCACCGCTCGAAAGTGCACCCCGGTAATGTTATGATTCGCCCTATACGTCTGCCAGTAACTTCTCACCATCGCTCCACTCGCATCTTTATATATATTCATCACCGCGCACGCATACACCACAACAATAAACGCCACGAGTGCCCACACGTGATAAATCATCAGCACGCTCTTACTCCTCCTCCACAATCCAAACAACCCGTATCCACTCAACGCCATGAGCAACACCCCGATCACGCACGCCGCATCATCAGGCTTCTCAAATAGCGTATCATTCAACCCTCCGTTGGCGAACATCGCATCCATCGCGCTGTGCCCGCTCTCGCGCATGCCGAGCACCAATAAGATGATCCCCAAGATACCGAGCGCCACGTTCGCCAGCGCCAGCGCTCCGAGCGCGGCGACGCCCAGGTTCGTCACCCCCGGCACGGCGTCGTCGGGATCCTCCGCGTCCATGCGACGCATCGTCGGCGTCGTCGACGGTCGACGCGTCGGCGTTTTCATGCAATCGCGCGCCGAGATCTCGCGGAACTCGACTGCGGAACTTGTGTTTTTCGTGTTGCAACTTTCGAGTGCACTGACGCGCGCGTCGTCACACCGCGCCTCGACGACATCGCACGCGATCGCGCGCGCGCGAGTGCGAAGGGAATTCACGGCGGGCGTCGTCGCGCGATCTCGATCTCGTCGTCGCGCGACGCGGGAGACGCGAGCGACGCGGGCGGTGCGACGATTTGCGTGCGCGTGAACACCCAGAGACGGTGAGACGTCCGCAGTCATGGCGCTGGCGTACACGACGCAAAAGTCGGTGGTGATTAAATCATGGCGGCTTGGGATGTTGTATTACGCGCTCGTGCTCGCGGTGTGCGCGTACGTCGGGTATGTGTTGATTTGGACGCATCACGGGCATCAGTTGCACGCTCCAGCCGCGGGGAACGTCGGGCTCAAAGTGAAAGGGCAGGCGACGCTTGAGGTGGATGGTGAGACGTTCGTGTACGATGCAAATGATTTGGTAACGTATGAACCATCTGGGTTTTTTATCGCGACGTCGCTTTCGCAGACGTTGCAGGCGCGCGGGACGTGTCCGGGGACGGATTCGAGCGAAGCGTGCGAAGACGACGCGGGCGTGTGCGTCGCTGGAAAGTTTAGCCCGAGTGGATTGATGACTGGTGAATGTGTGGCGACGAGTGATGGTGTTAAACGATGTTTGGTGGATGGATGGTGCCCGGGAGAGCCTGAAGACGATATCTCGCGCGAACTTAAAAATATTGGTGAGTTCACCGTGTTCGTGCGCATGACGGTTGAGTTTCCTGGGATTGTCGGCGGCGATGGGCAGACGCTTTCATGGAGTAACTTGAACGGCACAACGCCCACGATGGGATGGAACTTGTTCACCCTTGATGATTTACTCGCGAGTGGGGGCATTACCGTGGGCGATATCGCCGAAAAGGGTTACGATGGACGCTTGGATATCAACTTTGACTGCAACTTGGACTTGGGCGTCGAAAAATGCGCGCCAGAAACTCCATTTGAACTTCACCGTGTAGATTCGCCGTTGAACACCCTATCGAAAGGATACAACGTTCGCTGGATTTCCGCACGAAATGTCGGCGAGCCAGCGGATCGAGACGGTGTCACGTTTTACAAGCACGGAGCGAATAAGGATGTGCGCCTGCTCGTGAAAGGGTATGGCCCACGCATCCGGCTGTCAATCAACGGTAACGGCCGTCGCTTTGATGTTTTGACGTTATCTACGACTCTCGGTGCGGGCGTTGCGTTTCTTGGCATCGCGTCATTGATTGTCAATGGATTCATGTTGTACGCGTCGAGTGACAAAAAGAGATACGAAGAATGGTTGTTTAGCGAGTACCAGGACGACGTCGGATCAGCAGGATCATATGGCGCGGTAAAGTAGGTTAAAATCTAGTGTGTAAATACATCTCAACAGTTAAGAGCTAGTGTGAAGAAGGGATACGCGCGCTGTCGCGCGCTATGGCTTCACTGACGTATTTATTTTTCAACATCAAACCATTGCACGGTCTCGCACCGTACGCCTCAGCGACCCATTGCGTAGGAGCACCCTCGTCGTTTTCATACTTGACGCATCGAAATTTAATTTGTGCAGCAGTGCGCGCGTCCGGGTCTGCGCCAGCGCTCTGATAAAGTCCCCAAGCATGGAACTCGTGGAATTGTAAGTTGCCAGCCTTGTCTTCAATCGCGGCGATGCCAGAGGTGCCATCAGTCGTAGGGAGAATGATGTGCGCACAGAGCGGTGTTCCGGGAACCATGGATCGTGCCATTGCCCCAGGTGGACCAGTGTTTGCAAGACTCATCGCAATCGTGAAACACTCAGCGATTTCATCCTCGGGCCAGTCGTCCGCCCACTCCTGCGCTCGACGTTCTGGTTTGACGCCGACGCAATGCTCTTCCTTGAGTGTCAGCGAAAACGTCGACGTCATACCCTCGGCGCTTGACGATGTCGATAAATTACTGCCTAAAGACTGAATGAACGACCTAAATCCAGCGTCGCGCATGAAATCTTCTTCGGGCTTGTCTCCAGTCGCTCGACACACGCACGAGTCGTTTGAAGCGACGCCGAGCACGCCTCTCGGCGCGCATCGAATCGTCACCGTATGCGTTCCCGCACCAATCTTCTTGCAGACATCGGTCCATTTCCACATCAAAGAATGCGCGTACATCTTTGAATATGGATCTAAAATCGCCCCGTCTAAGTGATCGGACATTAAAGGCAAATGACACAAGTGCGCGCCGACGCCAAACCGGTCGCCGACAACCGTACACCACGGCGTCGATCCATCCTTCGGTCCATCCTTCAACGCCTTCTCCAAAAGCACGCGTTCATTCTCGTTCGCACACGCCGACAATGCGCTTTGAATCGCTTGTAATTTCGAAAAGTCTGGTTCTCCAGCGCACACGTGCCCGTTGGTAAAACTGACGCCGTCAACAGCTAAATAGACATCCACCGCGTACACCACAGGCGCAACGATCGCCGAGCCAACGTCACCGACATACATCCCACACGGCGCTTCTAATTCTTCGTGTGTGCACATCATCAACGACGCATCACCACCATCCACGCGCACGTCGGCGCCGTGTAAATCCTCCGTCAATGCGCTCACCACGGTGTCTTCTCGCAACCAAAAACGATACGTCGCGCGCCCGGGTTCGACCCCCCAGCGCTCGCACACGCGCTTAGACGCCGCATTCGCGCGCGATGCAACCGCCGCCGCGTACGCCGCGTCGTTTGCCAGCGCATTCGACGCATCATCGCGCATCACGCACGCCATGGATGTGCCTCGCTCACCTTCGCCGGTCGACATCGCCGCCGCCGTCACCGCCGCCGTCGCCGTCGACGCCCCGCGTTCGTCGCCGCGAACGACGCCAGCATCATTCACGATGGGTTTCCCCGACGCGCACCCCATGCCGCGCGCCCGTCGCTCGCCGCGCGCTCGACAATGCCGCGCGACGCACATTTTCGGTTGAAAATATCTCACCGCACGCGCGAGCTCCCACACTGTGCGCCGCCGTCGATGCGCGCGCACGCGATGTCGCCGCCGCAGGCGACGCCGCGCGCGTTCTTCGCACCGCGCGCGCGCGCGGCGAGGGCGGACGCGCGGCGAACGACGGTTTGGCGGGGTAAAACGTCGCCGCCGCGCTGGCAGCGCACGTGGGATATTCCGCGCGCGCGTTTGCTTCGTCGCGCGCTCGAGGACGACGCGTTCGTGGACGTGCGCGACGCGGTGATTGATGCGGATGTTATCGTGCGTGCGTCTGCGCGCGCGGACGAGGATGAGGACGATGGGCGCGGGGTGAGCTCGGGGGATTCTTCGGCGGTTGCGCGAGGCGGGAGACGTCGGGGCGCGGATGCGAACGGGTACGCGTCCGTGGATCGCGGTGCACATCAATGGGGGCTCGTCGGTGCCGCGGGAAGGTGCATCGTGACGTTTAGAGTGCAGAAGCGCACGAGGTTTGGGCAGCGTGTGGTTTTAGTTGGGAATATTGGGGCGTTGGGGAAGTGGAACGCGCTGGCGGGTGGCGCGCGGTGCACGTCTGAGGGCGACGACTGGTGGACGACGTCGGTGTTGTTAGAGCTTCCCGCGAGCGGAGCGAACGCGGGGGATGGAGATTTTCCGGTGATTTGCGAGTATAACTACGCCATCGTGGATGATGTGCACAGTTCGGGGCCGAGTTTTGTTTGGCGGAGCGGGACGAGCGTTTTGAAACTACCCGCGTACGCCTTCAACGCGGAGGTGATGGATATATGGCCCGAGTCTCGGCGAGAGTATTCGACACTCATGGATACGTTTCGAATGAATGATCCAGCCATGGTGCGCGTGACGCAGTATCACACTGGCGGGGCGAGTTTGACGAAACGAGAAATGGGCCAGCGCGGCGCGGTGCAGACAGAAATTTGGTTTCCAAGCGACGAACGAGCGGTGGTGGTTGAAGACGGAGTCGTGGTGGAGATGCTGGATAACACTGGGAACAAACGCTATGGGGATGACGTCATGCGCGTGGGTGATGTCTACCTCGGCGTGGTTGTGAATAAGGTGCCGAATATGAAATCTCTCATGGTGAGCTGCGCCGCGCAGCCGACGAGCAAGAGCAAAGGGAAAATGGTGCTCTTGCGAGACGGCTTGTCGAATCCTGCGGCGTTGTGGAAAGCGCAAGACAAGCAGGATGGCGGCGATAAAAGCGGAAGTTATGACGAATCATATGACGACATGGATGGTGACATTCGTTCATCAGGCGGGCAGAGTATTCGCTCGATGCGCGAACGTTTGAGTCGCGCCTCCAAAGGCGCGTACGGCATGTATGGCTATGGCGACGCAGTCATTCTTGAAATCATTCGCGATGCTACAGAGTTTAAAGGCCCGGTGGCCACGGCCGAGCCCTCAATCACTGGGAGGTTCACCGTGTTGAAGGGCACTGCAGATGGTATCTCGGCGCACACGAGTAAAAAGCTCTCCGTGTTGAACCGGGATGAGCTCGCGGATTTAGGAGAGACGTTATTGCGGCAATACATGAAGCCTTATTTTACCGATGATCGATGCACATTCGTCGGCGGCGGTGCTCATCTAATTATGCGTACGGCGGCGCTAAATGCGCCAACGGAAGCTGTGCGAGATGAAGTTGCGACGCTGACAAAGAAGTGGAAGTCCATCATCGGTCGCGCCAAGCGAAGCGTGTGGAAAGCTCACACGGCAAATAAGATGGTTACGCCGCGCTTATTGTGGAGAGATAGTCAAGACTTCAAAGCTTTGGTGTTGCGTGAGTTATGCTCGATGAACATTTCCAGCATTGTCGTTCCCGACAATAAGATGCTCACGGAGATGAATGAGAGCATCGCCCTCATGCGCGCAGGAGACGAGGACATGCACACGACGGTGCGCCTCGGCGCGAATCAAATGATGAAGAAGATTTTAGATTCGTGTTTTTCCGAGCGCGTACCAATTCAGAAAACGAGCTCCGCCGAGTTAGTCATTCAGTCCACAGAAGCTCTCACGGCTATTGACGTCAATATGGGTTCGAGTCGTATCAGTGTAGCCGAAGTAAATATCGCCGCTGCCAAAACCGCGGCGGCTGAAATTCGTCGGCGTAATTTATCAGGTATCATCGTTATTGATTTCATCAATGTAAACTCCTCGCGAGAGCAAATTTACCGGCAAGTCGAAGCAGCATTTGCGGATGCAGCTTCGCGAGATCGAGCGAAGATCTCATTCGCCCCAATTTCTCCGTTTGGTTTAATGGAAATCACTCGAGAACGTTTAGCACTGGGACCTTCGGCGACGTCACAGTCGCAGCAGGTCTCCATAAATACTCCACGTGATGGTCGAAAGCGTCCACCGAGTGTAGATCGTCGGACGAGATAACGTTGTTTGTTTTATTATTCGTTTTATTACTCACTCCAAATATTGTAATACTAGTAAAATGTGGTTTGCTATTCCATGCTTTGCACGATGTTAGTCACTGACTCTAGAGTGAGCGTCGAAGCCTCAAGCATGAGTGCTCGTCCGCATTTCAACGCCGCGCGCTCGCACTGTGCGCGTACGTCGTCGTCGGGGATTTTGTCAAGATCTGCGACGTGTGCGATACCGATGATTCGGCGAATCATCTTCGCTCCCGCGAATCCTAAGCTATCTGCCCACACCTTGCGCATGAATGTCTGCTGATGCGCCTCGAGCGCGGCGGCGCCGCCTTTGACATCCTTCCCATAGTGTGCAACGGGCGACAACCCGCCGTGGTCATCTCTCACGCCTTGTTCGTTCCATTGCTCCAAAAATCTTGTCTCAAACACCTTCCACGTAGATTTAAACGCGCTCAACAACCACTCTCTTTGGGACTCGCGGTCTTCACCCGTGCACTTTGCCCATCCTCGTTGGGAATAATACGCCAACAACAGATTCGCTAAGAACGCACCAATATCAAAACCCATGGGGCCGTAAAACGCAAATTCATTATCAATCGCAAACGTCGTACTCTCGGTGCACATCAACGACCCAGTGTGTAAATCACCGTGAAGTAAGGCTTGACCTTCAGTCATGAACTTTTCCTTGAGTGCGTTTATCGCTCGCTTGAGATTGGCATCTGACTGAATTTCACTCACGATATCGTCAAGTTGCGGCGTCGTCCAGTGATTATTATCCGCCTTACCATACGGCTCGGTGAAAATCACCTGTTCGGTGAGTTCACACATGTCTTCGTTTTGCCCAAACGTTTGACGCGCGCGACGGAGTCCGGCGCCTCCGACGGCAAAGGCTGAGGATTTGTACAATGTTGTGGCGAGATACTCCCCCACGTGCTCGGCTAATCGAGGATACACCTTGCCTTCGATGATTCCGCCTCGTAGAATGATATGCGGCGGTTCGAGGTAGCGCATGACGATGACCGCCATTGTCGGGTCGTAGATGTACACCTCGGGAACGTGCGCTGGGCAAAACGCGTGCGCCTGGATGAGCGCCTCGGCTTCGTAACGTACGCGTTCTTGCGTGAGCGGCCAGCTCTCACCGACGCACCGTACGTACGGTAGGCCCTGTTTGAGAATCACTGACTTATCTGGCGACGCGCCTGTGATGATGTACACGAAGTTAATGTTGCCATCACCGATTTCTTTCGCGGTCCAGGCGCTTCGCGTCGCCGCCCCGCCCAGCACGTTTGCCACGCTTTCCTTGCTCGCCGCGTAGTCCAACACCGTTTCGCAGTTGAGCGCGATGAAACCAGGAGGTCCAGATATTGTATTTTGCACGACTTCACCGCCTTTGACCTTGGCGACAAACTCTCCAACCGGGAACACGCCTCGAGCATCCTTTTCAATCACCCCGTGCTCGGTGATGACGCCGGCGAGGAGCGCGGCGGGAGTGACGTCGAATGACGGATTCCACACATCAATACCTTCCGCGGCGATGCGCTGCCCGAGCGAGTGCGTGACTTCCGTCGCTGGGCGTTCTTCAATGTGAATATCACTCCCAGTCGCGGTGGCTGGATCTAAAGTCGTCACTGGAGCCGCGGTGAACATTGGCACGCCGTGATACTTGGCGTTCACCGCGAGCGAGTACGTGCCAATTTTATTCGCAAAATCTCCATTTGCGGCAACTCTGTCGGCACCGACGACAATAGCATCAACATTCCCACGCGCCATCAGCGCTGCAGCCATGTTATCACAAATCAACGTCCCAGGAATCTTTTCGTACACCAACTCGTACGCCGTCAACCGCGAGCCTTGATTGTACGGACGCGTCTCCAAACAATACGCCCGTTCAAGCCTTCCCGACTCATGCAACGCGCGAATCACCCCCAACGCCGTGCCATACCCCGCCGTGGCGAGCGATCCAGTGTTACAGCACGTCATCACCGAAATCTTCGCCCCGGCTTTCGCCCCAGCCGCGCGCAACAACGCCTCGGCTCCGTGCGCTCCGATGGCTTTACACGACGCCACATCCTCCTCCATCATCTTTTCGCACCCAGAAATTACCCCTTCAATCGCACTGCCCACATCACCATCCCTCAACGCGCGCGAAATCGCCTGAATCCGCGTTCGAGCCTCACCCAAGTTCACCGCCGTCGGTCGCGACGTGTACACGTGATCGAACCGCTCGCGCGTAAACTCATCAACCTCCACCGCGCTCGTAAACGTCTCCCGTCGCGCATCGAGCTCCACCGCGAGCGCAAGCGCCGCGGCTATCGCAATCGCAGGCGCACCGCGCACGTTCATGTCGCGAATCGCGTGCCATACTTCATCGCATGAGGCGATTGGAATGTACTTTGTGTGCTGCGGCAGCGCGAGTTGATCGAGGAGTTCGAGCGAGCCGCGCGAGTATTTGATCGCCTCGAGCGTCGCCATGACGACGGCAATGACGTCGGTAGCGGCGGCGGTGGCGCTGTGCGTGCGCGCACGGGCGCGGACGGCCGCCGCCATGGGCGTGTGCGTGTCCGTGCACACCGTCGAGCACGAGCTCGAGGTTGAAGCCGCCATGGCGCGCCGCGCGAGGCTCGAGGGACTCGAAAAGTCGCTCGAGGCGAATGACAACCGACTCGTGCTCCACGGCGTGCTCGCGCGCGGCGACGCGATGAATCGTAACGGGCGGGTGTATCCGACGCCAATCTTGGCGAGGGAGCTCGCGGCGTACGCGTCGACGCACGTGGCGCGGAAGAGGGCGTTTGGGGAGTTTGAGCACCCGCTCGCGAGCGACGCGACGCGGTTTCGAACCGTGCGCGAGGACGCCGTGAGCCATCGCGTGCTGGAGACGTATTGGCGCGGAAATTGCGTGTACGGTGTGATTGAGGTCTTGGATTCGACTGCGGCTGGACGTAAGGTTTGGGAAATTTATAGGAAGGGAGGTTTAGTGGGCGCGAGCACGAGGTCGTGGTCGTCGCTCGAAACGCGAAGCGACGGTAAAACGTACGCGGATGATGATATGGAGTTGTTGTGTTTTGATCTCGTACGCGATCCATCGACGTATAGCCTGACGTCGACGTCGTTGTTAACGCCGTTTTCCCCACGGTATGAAGGTTTGAGCGCTCGATAACACTGGCCTGCTTAATTTTCAAGTCTAGAAACTACTTTGCCGCGCGTGTAATATCATAGCTTAGCATAAATTGGTGGACGCTTTTCGAATCGCGCCGCGACTGATTCGTGCAAATCATTGCTAATCAACACCGCCGCATTGTGCGTGGCGACGTAGTGCAAACCATCGCGCACGGATGGATTGTCCCGTTGTCGTAGTAGCACGCGCTTGGTGCCTCGAACGGCCAACGGGCTCTTCTCCGCCAACATGCGCGCTAATGCCATCGCTTGCGCATCAACATCGTCGCACACGTCACTCACCAATCCAATGCGCTTGGCTTCCTCCCCAGAAATCACCCGTGCGGTCAAGCAAAGATCCATCGCCGCGCCGTGCCCGACGATGCTCGGCAACCGCTGCAACGTGCCCACATCCGCCGTGATGCCTAAATCCACCTCTTTCACACAAAACCGCGCATCGCTCGCGCATAATCGAATATCACACGCCGTAATTAAATCTACACCGGCGCCGTAACACGCCCCGCGCACTGCGGCAATCACTGGAACTCGAATGCGCTCCAACGCCGTGAAGACATCCTGCAGTCGCTCGATGCGCGCCAACACCCTCTCCCGACGACGCCCTTCGCACGCCCCGCCGCGCGACGTCGATGGCGCGTATGCATCATCTCCTAGCATCCCAAACACCCCCTCCACGCTCGTCACGTCGATCCCTGCGTTAAAATTCCTCCCTTCACCACGAATAATGCAACAGCGCACATCCTCATCGACCTCGAGCTCGCGAAACGTCGCGCGTAAATCCTCCCACATCGCGTCATCGATCGCGTTCGACCGCGCCGGGCGGTTCATGGTGACGACGGCAATGCCGCCCGGGGCGAGTTCCACGCGCACGGTGTCGCGCGTCGCTGACATCGGTCGTGGAGCGCAGTGACGACGTCACTGTGCGTCGTCCCACGTCACCATCATGTTGACGATGAAGTCGCTGTGTCGCGCGCCGCCGGCGATGCGGGGGTGCCGATCGACACAGGCGGCGTCTGCGCGTCGTCCTCGTCGCGCGTGCGTGCGCGCCGCTGGGTTCTTCGAAGCGTTCGATGGCGATAGCGTGAACGCGGTGAAGGATGCGATGGAGGTTGCGAAAAAGTTTAAGAGCTCCGAGTGTTCTACGGAACACGTGCTCTTGGCGCTGACGCGATTGCGTGACCCGA
>JACLAB010010641.1_pt1:0-22500 | contig 24591 bp, 13 predicted proteins | sample 8027921 | NCBI WGS metagenome assembly JACLAB01 (sample SAMN15725117, study PRJNA655200) | protist metagenome | isolation source: fluorescence activated cell sorting (FACS) single amplified genomes of... | place: USA: West Boothbay Harbor, Gulf of Maine | collected 2000-07-19
AGCACACCGAAAATAATTTCAAAGAAGATAATAGAAGAATTCAATTGATCTCTATGTGATTAGCTGTAGCATTTGTAGCCCAGCATCCAAAAATAAATCTTTATCGGGCGTATAGGAGTTTATTGATCCTTTTCCAAACAGCTTTCCATCTCCCTCGATTTGAATTATGTCATATCAGAGTATTCGTGAACAGTTGATCTCGCTACAGGTGGATGCTGACGATAAGGAGAAGCTCTGTGGGATATTAGAGCAAAAGATTGATATTGAGAGAGCTAAATTAGGTCGAATTGAATCTGATGCTACAGAGCAGTATGAATGCGTCCTTGAATCGGAGTTAGAGGATGGGCAAAAGGAGATAGAGAAGTTGCGTAACCTCTCTGCTTTATTTATGAGCAAAAAGAAAGATTTGGTCAAGGTTTGTCAGCACTTAGTGGATTCTATCAAAGAAAATGAAAAGGATTTATCCGCAGAATGTCGGAAGCTTCATCGTGAAGCTACTGAATCGCTGGATGCCGATCGGAAATCATACAGATTGGGCCATGGCCAGCGATTGGCAAAATATTTAGCGTCAAAATCAATGGAAGAGAAGGATGCTACAGCTAGAGCCCTGCAACCAGAGTTTGCTCGACTTCGTCAAATGCACGAGCATGAAATGGCTGAAGTGGAAGCGAAGGCGAAGAACGATGAGCGTAGACTAAGAGAAGAGTACCAAACTAGCTTGACAGAGTTAGTAAATGAAGAAAGAGACGCACATGTAGACAATCAAAAAACTATTTCTCGATCACGCGTTGATGCTGTGCAGTCAGAATTTGAAGCTAGTGACAGAGAACATAGGATCCGTTTGCGTGCCCTACAAAACGAATTAGATAAAGACTTGGACAAAGCTAGAATGATTCTTAGTGCTAAGATCGAGAAAGAGCGCCAGGCGGGGCAAAATGAAGTGCTAGCGGCACAAGAAACTTTCCAATCTCGTATTCAAGACTTGAGGAAACGGCATTTGTCAGAGATGAATGCTGTTATCAAAGATCATGACGGGAATGTCAGTTCTTTAAAACTACAAGCACAAAAATCAAGGGCGATCATAGAAGAACGACTGAAGGAAGAACATAGTCGTTGCGGTGGAGATGAAGGGAAATCATCGTCATCAGATGATCCAGATGCTGACAAAGATTTTATGCAGGAAATAGCGAAAGAAAGAGATAGACGTTTGCAAATTGAGATTCGACATTTACAATCCGAATCAGTTAGATTAGAGCGGAATTGGAAAGTGAAAGCAGAAGAGGAGAGGGAACGCATATTATCTGCACGTGAGAAGGAGGAGCAGGAGAGCAATCGTCGACAGAGACAACTGACTGAAGAAGTAGCAGACATTGTAGTTACGAGAGAGCAGTTATCTAAAGATATCGTATCTTTATCGGAACAAAAGTCTGATGTTCAATCAGACCTAATTGAGGCACGAAAGGAAATTAACGTGTATCAAGGAGGTATTTCTGCTCACAGATCACGTATTAGAGACATAACATCTTTACATACAGCAAAGATGAGAGACGAAGAAATGGCCCATAGCAGTCACCTACAAGATATCAAATCACGCACTGAGCGAGCGAGAACATCCACTCGTGTCAAAGAGCAGCAACTCAACAGGGATCTTGGGGCACTTGAAGCGATGCACGTTTCTGAGATGGAGAAGCTAGATAGACAAGTCAAGGCTGACGTCGGACGCAAAGACGAAGATTTGGACATATTAAGAGATGCAGTTCAGACTGAGAAAGTCAAGGTCGCAAAATTGGAGAAACTTGTGAAAAGCCAACCAGTTATAGCAAAGTAAAGTGCTGCACGAATCAACCTTGTTTGTAAAAGACTTACTCACTTTAGTTTCCATACAATTTGCATAGTAGTTTATAGCATTTCCATTATTATAATTGCACCCCAGTTTGTATGGTTCTTTTCATTTGCAATAATAATCAAATCTTAACACCACTTTCAGTAGGATTGTCCGAAAGATCTACGTGCTGCAATTTGCTTAATCTTGCCAATACGGCAGGTTTGGTCTGAAAATTGTTATTGCTTAAGTTGATTTCGCGCAATGAAACCATCTTTTCTACGGAGGGCGGGAGTTCAGAAAGATGATTACCGCTAAGGTCTATACTGATTAAAGAAGAACAATCCACCTTGTCTAAAGTTCGCTCTAGCCGACATATGCACGGTCCTGTTACATGCTCGCACCAGAGGTTTGAACATACCAAATCTTTACTGCTTTGCAGTATCAAGTGAGATACTTTCCCTTTCAGCTTCACGACATCCGTCAAGCTATGAGCTATCATTTTCAAACCCCCAAATGGTCAGAGTTTTTAATTCGAAAGATAACTTCAACCACTGTTCGCTGTAAGTCGTGACGCCTTCGGTAAAAATTGAGCATTGGGTGCTGCTGAGACTGTTTTTGTTCTTTTTGAGGTGATTTTAGACACAGCGCGTGACCTATCTGATTCTAAGATATCGACAGTAGCTTGTAATTCTTCAAGTTCATCAGATATTGGCTTTACAATTGGTTACACGATTGCCCTTTTATAGTTCAATTTATTCGTTTCAGTGGCGTTTAATATCGAAAATGAAACGCGTGAGTTCAACTGCATCTGAAATGATGGATTTCAAGGAGGAAAAGGATGGGAAGAAGATTTACAACGTTTCAAAGAGTCGTCTAGTGAGTTTGATCAATTGGGTGCATGTGATTGGGACTTATCTTCCTTTCGCTTTCATTGCAATTGTGTCAGTACTGGTAGTTCAGGTATTTTTTACCTTGTACGAGCACAGATTTGATTTGACAAAGTTTTACTTCAATGAAATTAGTACTCTAGAGTTGGAGCGTCCCTTAGTAATGGATTTGGGTTGGAAGTCAATGGCTATTTTAGCATTAGTAGTGTGGTACTTATCCAACAAACAAAAGCCTGTCTATTTGGTCGATTTTGTAACATGGGAACCACCGGAAGCGTGGAAAGTGTCTCCTGAGGAATTGATGAACATCATGAGAGCTCAGAAATGTTTCACTGAAGAATCACTTGATTTTCTGGCTCTTATGTTGGAGAATAACGGGTGTGGTCCAAGAACAGCTTGGCCTCCTGGTATTGTAAAATGTTTAAGTGGCGATAATGTAAAATCTGATCGCACTGCCGAGGCTGCGAGATTGGAGGCAGAAGAAGTTATGTATCCTATCGTAAGGGATTTATTGACCAAGACAAATACTGATCCCAAGGATATAGACATTTTGGTGATTAATTGTTCATTATTTTCACCCACTCCTTCTTTATGTTCCATGGTAGTAAATGAGTTTAACATGAGATCTGACATCAGTTCATATAATCTGTCAGGTATGGGATGTTCTGCTGGTATCATCTCAATTGAGTTAGTTCAGAATATGTTGGCCTCCAAACCTGGTGCGAGGGCCATCGTTGTCTCCACGGAGAACTTGACTCAGAATTTGTATCATGGAAATGAGCGCGGCTTTTTGTTGCAAAACACTCTCTTCCGTTGTGGTGGAGCTGCTATGTTACTGACCAACAGATGGATGGATGGCTTCCGTTCAACCTTTAAGCTACTGCATTGTGTCAGGACTCAACTCGTTTCTTCTGATTCATTTGGCTGCGTCTATGAAACAGAAGATACAACTAATCAACGTGGAGTTAGGCTTTCGAGGAATATAGTTAAAGTAGCCGGAAGAGCTATGGAGAAGAATTTTACAACTCTGGGCCCTTACGTTTTACCTATATCAGAGCAATTGAAAACAGGATTCTGGATGGCTGTGAGGTACTTACAAAAGCTAGCGATAGAGAAAAAGATAATTGAAAAGGATAAAGCTACAAAAATTGCTCCATATATTCCAGACTTCAAGAGAGGTATTGATCACTTCTGTATCCATGCAGGTGGCCGTGGTGTCATTGATGGCATTGAGGAGAATCTGCAGTTATCACATGAGCATGTTGAAGCATCTCGGCACGCTCTATACACATACGGCAATACTTCCAGTTCATCTATTTGGTACGAAATGGATTATATTCGCGATCGCATGAATCTCAAGAGAGGACAGAGAGTTCTACAAGTAGCATTCGGCTCAGGATTCAAGTGTAATAGTGCAGTTTGGCTATGTATCAACAGCACTAACGCTTCTTCAACAAAGGAGAAGTACATTGCTCCCAATAAAAAGCATAACTAGATCTATTGGCGTTGGCATTGATTTAGTCCTAACAAGTTGCACATAATCTGATGAATTGTAATTGTTCATAAAGGGTATATAGCAAAGAAAAGGACACATGGATTTAAAAAAAGAGAAATGCAAAGTCATTGAAGGGGGTTAACAAACAAATTTCCATACATTAATATTCATTTTACTATAGCAAGATTGCATATAAATAGTATTGTATTCACATTTCCTCGTTTCATTTCGTTTCATTTGCTCCCGTACTTGCAGTATTCTGTTTTTCAGAGGGTTTCGGATTTTCTGGATCCAATAATCGCTTGACAACTTCTTCGATCTCATACTTCAATAAATCAATCTTCTCATCGTCCGTCATTGATTTTATCGAGCGATATGATGGCGTATAAGAAAGCCCCAAGACTTTTAGTACAGCTATCTCTTTTACTAACAAAGCATTGTGCTGTTCCAAATCCTGCCTCTTGATTTGTTCTTCGCATCGTCTTGCATATTGCTCTTTACACTCTTTCTCTAGACTGGTAGCATATTTGCACATTTTATCATTCAGATCAGCAATAATTTTCTTTTCTACTATGAGTATTTCCTTTGACTTGACGAGAGTATCAATGACTTCAACCTCCCCTCTTATCTCCTTCTTATATCCGGATATCATATCTTCATGTTCTTGCTTCAGTTCCTGATACTTCGAATGAGAGACCTTTATAAGATGTTCTGATCTATCACTCTTTTCTTGCAAGCCCTCAATGCTCGATTTAAGATAGTCTATATCGTCCTGGGCACCTCGTTTTTCAGTAGATAATCTGCGTTCGAGCTTTTTGATTGTTTCGTTCAAAATTGTGTTTTCCTCTGATATACTATGGACAGATAACTTAAGCATGGTATTCTCGTTGCGCAGCTGTTTCACTTCATCACTCAACTCTGTAACAAGTTCACCTGCCTCCGATAACCATCGAGTATCTGACATCGAGAGTGACCGGTCTGTATAGAGATAAAAATATAGAGCTAAATGCAATTCAGAGTTCGATATCTAACATATTAGGATGATTAACAAGTCACTATGCCATTCAAAGTACTGTGAAATGTGACAAAGTATCCATAAATCCAATTAATTGTTTTCTAGTATCTTTTTATGAATTAACGTGCGCGAGATTTTTGAATCGAATCATAAACATCCCCCTGTGCTTTCTTATAGTTATTTTCGCGAGATGTCTACTATGCTACACGATTTCGACCCTAACGAGGAGGATGATTTTGAAGGTGATGCTACAGATGTGCGCAAGCGCCCGCTAGATTTGGATAAAGAGAACTTTGGAGAAGATGCTGAGCAATTGAAGGGAATGGGTGGTGGTGATGGGGACGATGAGCCTGTTTTGAAAATGAAGGAGAGAAAACAACGGATCTCATTGAATGAAGCCGTGTTGACAAATCGTGATGGCTTGGTTCGAGTTTATCAGGACTTCCCTGATAGTTGTGAATTCAAAGGTAAGGGACGTGAAGCACAAGATGCGAAAAAGATAATGAATAAATTTAAAGAGTGGGGATTTCAGTTATTTCCCAGTTTGGCATTTCCTGACTTAATCAACAGATGCGAATCTCTAGGATCTAAGGCACCAGTTCGCGCATACATGGAGAACATGCGGGAGAGAGAGCGTTGTAGATACCTGAATGAGGTACTGGATGTTTCGTTATCTGATATTCTAGCGCCCACTGGCGCTAGCGCAGCATTACCAAGTGTTGCTAACCGAACTTCACCCAAGACAGGGTCCCTCTACCCTCCGTCCCGAACAGTTGGTGGGACACACAGAATTACCGAAGAGGAGGATGAAGAGGAGGACGAACGTTTGGTGCATGGAATTTCAAATACGGCAGACAAAGAGGATCAGGAAGGCAACGTAGTTACACGAGAACATATCGAAATAGACGATGCAATGTTTTTGGCTATGGCTGCAGAGGGAGAAGAATTATTCAATACACAGGTGCCGACGGCACAAAGTTCATCCATTTTAACAGTTGGAGCTGGGGAGGAGTTAGTAGTAGATATAGCAGAAGTTGACCAAGGTTCCAAAAAGCAGGATGTGGTGGAGGAGTCAAAAAATGATGAAGATGAGGGGGGTACCCAGGAGCAGTTGGTGATGGGCTTGAGTGAAGGGACACAGGAAGAAGAGGAGGCAGAGTTGTAAGTGTTGTAGGTGTGGATTTTTTTCTTGTAATACTAAACACAAATATGCAATACTTGATCACGAAGCTTACTGTAATACAATAATGACAGCCGGAAAGTTGGCTATCACATCTGCCTGTAATTACAATACATGTATGTTCGATTTTACCTTACATTTGTTATCTGACACAATAACTTAATCTTTTTGCCTGTCATAATCCAAATCCAAATGAAAACGGATTGGTATGCATCTTAACATAGTTATCCCCTTCTATCTTGGTAGTATTCTCAGCCTTGACACCGCTAAGCCACATGGGATCACGAACTTTGGGCTGCCCTATTGCAACTATATTTTTTCCAGTTCCTACAGATTTCTTGAACTGTGGTGCACCTTTTTCGTCATCACTTTTTTTAGTAACCTGATTCTTCATCGGCTGCGGTTGAGGTTGAAACCAAGATTCGTCATCGTCCTCATCAGTTTTATTACCCTTCTTATTATTTCCCCTTTTCCCTTTCTTCTTGTTCTTCGCGCTTTTATATTGCTCCTGCTTCGCCTTCGCGTCGTTTGAACTACTCTTCTCTGCACTTGATACCAAAGGACATTCTATGTTCTCCTCCTTCTTTATGGTGTTTGCTACTGGCACAGATTCAAGGATAACTTTGCCGTCTGATGAGACATTTCTGTGATCATCCCCCAGCGTGCTTATTTCTACAGAATACTCTATTCTCTTATCTTCACTGTTGCTGCCCTTGCTCTTTTTCTTCTTCTTTTTCTTCTTGTTGCTCGTGCTTCCTGCACCAGGTATACCCTCATCATCTTTGCACAGATCTTCATCAATGTCAGCTTGCCGGGCTTTAATGTCATCGTTGAAGTCAAAAACAAACAACGAAGACTCTGCAGCTTTCGTAGATGAGTTCTTGGAGAAATAGCTGCTAAGCATTGATATTTAGCTCCAGGCTACCCCTTTTTAGTTTCAATTATAGTTGATCAATACTCAAAGGTGCTGCAATGCAAGCTTGTAGACCCACTGGTGCCTATTGTGATGATTAAACTCACCATTTTTTTTTCTAACTCTTAACTAAAGATTCTTTCAGTGCTTAGTTCTCCAACGTAGAGTGACCCTAGGGCAATTTCATGGACGCTCGCATGGCATACAAGTCGGTGGGACTCGGTAGTGTTCATGCGGACAATATCAACCTCACCGAAATGGTGTCTACGAGTGATTCTGATGAGGCCGGCACAGAGGAGGTCTCGAACCGTCCCTACAGGCATTACCGCATATTCGAAGATGAACTAAACAACGATAGGTTGTATGGCGACGAAACTCAGTTTGTGCACATCTCGCGCAAACTAATGTTTCATGCGGCTAACACACCCATCTACATGTTTCACTTCTTCAAGGAGCACCCGGTGTTCTTCGTGGAGGTGCTGGTTTGGCTTCTTTATTACTTGATCGGAGTAATTTATTACACCAATATTGAAGGCTGGTCTATTACAGATTGCATTTACTTCATTACGGTCACGTTCTCCACGATTGGTTATGGTCAATTCAGGGCTTCTACCGACGACTCGAGGGTATTTACTGCCTTCTATTGCGTGTTCGGCATTACTTGTGTGCTGACTGCTCTGAATAGGGCTGCTAGTCGATGGCTTATGCGAGCCCAGGCTCCTATTTTAGATTTCTTTCTTGGAAGAAGGCCGCACGATCCACAAACGAAGATAGTGTTTTCTCTCATTATTATTATGGGAGTTTTGTTCCTTGGACTCGTATCTTACTCATACATGGAAGATTGGGACTACGCCCAATCATTTTATTGGACTGTTACTACCATGACTACAGTAGGGTACGGTGACCTCACTCTGAAACACGAAAGCACAAGAGGTTTTGGAATATTCTTCATCTACGTATGTATTGCTGTATACAGTTTAGCTTTACAGAATCTTTTTAACTCATTTCAGGATATTCAAGAGGTGACAAAGAGGGCTGGTGTAGTAGATCATGTGAGAATGACAGGAATATTCAAGAAGACGATGGTTGCGGATACTCTAATTGAAATGTTGAAAGAGGACAACTGTTCGCAATTTGTGCTAGCTACCTTGCTGCGTATGAAAAGGGTACACGTCCAAGATGATCTTGAACCAATAATCAAGTTTTGGCTTCAACAAAGAGAATCTACCCGGAGATTAGACGGCCTCACAGAGGCATATGTCAGATCATCTCCGGCTTCTTCACCTTTGCGTGACACGGCTAGTAAGTGCCAAGGCAATCCTCGTCAATCGAGTGGGAATTTCGACCAGTCCCCTGGTATGCTTTCGAACTCGGGAGAGAAATTGAATGTAGATGTAGGTGGATGGATGGAAGAAATTGACCTCGAGGAGGACGATTTTCACGATAACGATGGAAACAACGATAGTGGAGAAGATGAACAGACTGACCGGAAGCGTGAGCTGGACGCAATGAACTATCATGTGGCAGCGTTCGTGGCCATGACAGAGCAGCGACGTCTTGTCGGCGCAAGCCAGAGCGTCGTGAATGTAAGCAGCGAAGATGGGGTAAATCACAGTGTCTATTTTAATGCGCAGCAGCCCGAGGTAACACAGTCCCAAGACGAGGGAGAAACAACCTCCAAGGTGGCCGCGGAGCTAATAAATCCCATCATTGCGAAACTCGACGGAGCAGAAGTCGATGCTGAAGTCTAATCAACGGGCTCGAATGATTAGCGTCAGGAAATATTTAAAATTTATATATCATTGTAGCATAGTGAAATCAAAATCACCACAAGGTATTATTTCACATAATTACAATATACGACAATATTTACGTTCTCTCAGTATCTTCTGATTAGAGTTCGATTAGTATCAACCTTTGTGATGCGCGGCATATTCTTTGCAGAGATTTCTCATATGATATCCCGTGAAAGTGTATTTTGGACTGATCGGTGGGACTTTCGCTACTCCCATGCTATGTTTGGCTTCTTTGCTTTGGTGCTTTAAGAGCTTCAGATGGATGGTGCGGAACACGTAGTCCATGAGGTTGGCGGCTCGATGATACTTTAGTACATGCAGATATCCAGATACAGCCACACGTCTCGAATGCTCTACATGTTTGTGATAAAAATCCAATTTATCGAAAATATCTGTTTTGTTGTTGTTGTCATAATATACGATATGCTGATCATGCAGGAGGGGATGGGGGCGAGGAACGTACATTTTGTCTACCAACACCATAGACCCAGTGGCCATAGCTTCCATCAGGCGAAAGTCGCCTTCCCATCCACTGGGATTCACCGTAACAATCATCTTTGCCCGATACATATTCTTCAGGTAGTCCTTGTCCACCACGGTGCGGCTGGCGTGATTCACCTGACCGACCACACAATTCAAGCCTCTAGCCTTGCAGTACTCCTCAACCCACTCTCTTATCCTGAGTCTAGTGGGATCCTGTTTACTGCCTCTGAGAGTGCTCACAATATCCAGATCTCGATCTTTAAGGAAGGCAAACTCGGTTTTGATGTATGCTTCAACAGTGGTGTAAGTCATCGGCAACACGTCGTTTCGCTTCAGATACGGCATGTAGCTCTGGAATTTTCCATCATGTCGACGCACATAGGACCGCTTAAAATATAATAGCCACTTGTCTTTATTGCCATGAACTTGGAACAGTTCAGGACCATCCCCTTCGTCCAGCACCACAGTCTTCGTCATGTATTCTGGCTTCGAACACTCGGTTTTATGCCAAGGTGAGCTCGTAGGCAGGTAGACAATTACGTCAGCGATATCCGGAGCATCTACTAGATTGATATTAGGGTGCAGTAATAACCCTTCTCTCACTAAATAATAGAATCTAACACCATGACCGGTGTGCTTGCAGTAATATACACTGAAAGTTGGCTGGAGTTCCAGAAACGGAGAGACACATCTTGTCTGGTTGTTGCACTTCGCAAGTTGAATAGGTTGTGATATATCTGTACCATTGTTTGGGGACACAAAAGATCTACCAGAAGGGACCCGTCCACTACCAGATGCTTCTATTAGCTCTCGTCTCATCTCTCTCTCCTGCTCATTCCATAATTCATCGTGCGGTGCATCTAGTGGGTTACTATTATAACCAGAACCGTATATCGTTCTCATTGACATCTGATGAAGCGTAAGAACGAGTGTAGACAGCATAAATGCCACAAATAACCATCCGAAAGTAAGCATTCCACGAATTGGATGACGGGACTTAGTGTCCTTTAGTATAAACAGTTTCGATTGCTTAACGGAAGAAGGGAATACCGCTTGTTTGAAAGCACATATTTTTATTCTTTCTTACTTTAGATCGGTGAGTTAAACCAAATCCATCCTGCTTGATCTAATACACGTTTCATAAAACGTGCGTTTTCTCCAAATCTTCAAACACGATTATGCAGCGATCTCGCACTTCTTTTGTTTGCTTTTTCGATTTATGAGAAGTGCAGAGAATCATCTTTATATTTAGGGTCTGATTAGCTACCAATATATGAAAACCAGGCTATGCGAAGATGAATTTGAAATAACCGTATGCTGAGCTTGAAATAGTGGAATTATTAGATTGATAAAATGAATTCGAAAGTAACAAACACCCTTAAGACGATGCTTACTCGGCAGATTCAAGACATTGCATTTCAGCAGCGTCTTGACGGTGAGGATAAGTTGCGGGATAGGGTGGATCCTTTCGATGGTGATAAGATTACTCCATTGATGCGAGCTGCCACTCAGGAGGACCCGTCAGAGCTGGTGGAATTACTTTCATCTGGTGCAGTGATGTCTTCTCTCTTTGTCAAAGATAGCAAAGGGCGCACTGCACTTGATTGGGCTCGTTTAGTGAACAATGAGTTATCCGTCGTGGCACTTCGAAAAGCGATGTTGAACTCAATCAATGAAGCGAGACAGGAGATGGTGGAAAACGATTTAGACGTAGTGGAGAAGATTACAACAGCAAACAACGATGCGGCCATAAAGTTGATGGAGGCATTGAAACAGCAACGATCACTGGACGCCATGGAAGTCATAACTGAAAACAAGGAATTGGATCGTGAAGCCCTAGAAGATCATAAACAGATGGTGATTGATAGAGGAGGGGACGTTTCACAGTTGTATCCGTACTTCGTAGACACCGAGGACCATGTCGGCTTCACCCCCCTTATGATTGCCGCCTCATGGAACATGGTGGATGTCGTGGCGTTGCTTATAGACCTTGGAGCAAAAGTAGAGCACCAAAACAAATATGGCCACACTGCCTTCACCTGGGCTTGCTGTGTGGGGCATGCGGATATTGTGCGTATGCTGCTATTTCATGGAGCAAACATACACCACAAAACACTGGAGGGCCGCTCTGGGATGCACTACGCCTGTCTGTACCTGAAGGCGCGGGTGGTGGGAGTTCTTATAGGAACCCTCTTTGAGAGGTTTAGCACATACCGTCTCGCTCACCCTAAGAGTGCATTTGACGCCACGCGATGGACCAGGTATGCCAAAATGCTTGAGTCTTTTCTTGACCTACAAGATAAGGCTGGTAAACGCGCATGGGAGCTGTTACCAGTGGCACCACCGGGACACTTCGTGCACGATGGTTTAAATGTCATGAAGAATGGACTTGACAGACCAGACAGCGCATCTAGCAGATCTTCAGCGAGCACCCAAGAAATTAAAACAGAGGCTGGTTTAGAAGTCGATGTTGGGGAAGCACAGACTAGAGATGGGGTCGATTTCCCTCCATTGTCTAGGGCGAACCTCATGTCTCGCGATGGCAATACTGAGGATGCAGATAAATCCGAGTTCCCTGACGGCGCTGAAGCTACGATACCACAGCATTTAGTTGACAGCCCTGTTAATATGGTGAATAGAATGGGAACTGGTGGTAAAGTCAGTGGAACCCAGAATCGCGCAGGTACTGCTGAGATGGGACAAGCCGTTGACGCGCCAAGTACCAATCGACCTCTATCTAGACAGGAGGTGCTATCGGCGCAAGCTCAGACTCTGCGAACGGAACTGTATTCTTCTGGATCCATGAGTCGTCCAGCGAGGATGCCACCCATATCTAATCCGACGAGCCCTGGAGGGGGATACAGACCCATGACCCCGAGCGATGCCTTCAACAAAGAAAAAGAGCTGCGGAGGGAGGCAGCAGGTAATGAAGAATTCTTTTTCGACGACGATGATGATGATGGCTTCAGCGCACTTTCCTTGATTTCAGCGAATCACCCTGAGTGGGATAATGACACAGATAACATGCACGCTGAAGGCCTTCACGGCATTTCTGATGCTCATATTGTTCAAACTGGGCTCCAACCAGAAGTTGAGGTTGAGACAATAGGAGAGCTTTTTTACCACGCTAGAAACAGGATAGAAGAATGGCGCATGTCTGCTGCTCAGGAGGAAGAACTTATGAAACCCGTGCCATGCTGGCTAGGCTGCGGCTTCGAAGAGGCTGTCGAGGGCGTGGCTGCACACGTGAGGGATCTCTGTCCATTCAGAGCCAAGGAGTGCCGCCAATGCCACGGAATATTTAAGTTCTGTGATCTACAAGACCACATGAATAAAGATTGTCATAAGCGAAAAGTTGGTTGTTCGAATGCGCACTCAGGTTGCGCAGAGATGATTTGCTTCGACTTCGTTTACCAACATGAGAATCTTCGTTGTAGGTACCGGAAGGTGCCTTGCAGACTCCAATGCGGAGGCATGATCCCATACTGCAAGCGAGACGACCACGAGAGCCATCATTGCAACAGGAGGGAATTAGAATGTGATCAGTGCAAAATGCTGGTACATGCTGCAAAGTTTGGTCATCATCTGAAGCACCAGTGTGATGAGCGATTCGTGAAATGTGGTGTCTCTTGTCAGCAGCTATTCAAGTTCAAGGATAAAAAATACCACGAAACAAAGATTTGTGTGCAAGACTGTAAGTGGGGCTGCGGCCGCGCTGTAGGTCCACTGGAAAGGAGGAATTTGCACGAGCTGATTCAATGTGAAAAGCGGCCCGTGGTATGTCCTCAAGAATGTGGCATGGGAGGGCTTACAGCGGAGTTTATTCAAGAGCACACAAAACACCAGTGTCCCGAATACGTTCTCAGGTGTCCAAACGGTTGTGGGGATAGAGTTTTGCGAAAGGACCTACCTAGACATCTTGATAGTTGGCACGGTACATGCCCTGCAAGACTTGTAAGATGTCCCTCTAACCTAGTGGGCTGGAGTGTACTTGTGGTCCGGGCGAGTACAGAGCTTGAACAAACGTCGGAAGAAGATGAATGTGTGAATAAAGAGGAGAATAATATTCCCTTGTGTACCGTTATGGGGAGGTGGAAGGAAGAAACGGAAGAGGATGTTGATTCCTTGCTTACCGATGGGCAAGTCTCCTCGAGGGACACTTTTTCTGTGCACGCTGATGAAGTTGAAGCTCCTAAAGCTGTCGTGAAGATAGGGGCGCGGCGCACACTGAGCGATGATGGTTCAGTGACAAACAGTATGGCAGCGAAGAACTATAACGACCCCGCTCAAGGAAGCTCTGGTGATATTGGCATAGTGATGAAATATAAAAGAAATCTTAGTTGTGGTAAAGACAGCAACACCGTCAGAAAACTGGACGGGGGAGATCTTCTGTACATTAAATTCGAGGATCGTCATGAATGGCTAGACTACTGGTCGCAGGATGTACGCATGATCCCCATCAAAAAGGTGCAAGGGCTTGCTGAAACAGTGGCCCACCGACACCACCTGTTTACGTGTAAGTGGATCCCATTCGGGGAGCTAAATAACCACCTCAACTTCGACTGTGCATTTCGGTCTGTATGGCTGCCAGGAGAAGCAGACGCACGACTGATTGGGGCGATTAACACCATCACTGGTGGCATAAAGGGGGACAATTCGAGCAGCATTGCTACTGGGTCGTTTGGTTCCCAAAGTGCGTCTACCAGAGTATCTCAAATGAATGAAGTTGATACATATATGGTGGGCAACAAGCTAGTTGCTATGCCTCATAATGAACAACCGTTACAAGAAGGTTTGACACGTGATTTTGCGCAAGGATTCAAGGGACAACATACGCAGTTCCTTACCAGTATTGACATGGCCAACACCAGGAACGAGTTCGACGAGTTCGAGAAGACACCGAGCACTACCAGCAGGTGTGATTTCTGTGCCATGCAATTTCCGCACGCGTTGGTAGAGCGGCACCAAAAATACGATTGCGGAAAGGTACTTGTGCGCTGCAAACTAGGTTGCGGTAAACGCATGAGTCGAGAGGAGATCGATAAACATGCGGAGCTAGATTGTCCCAAGCGTCCTCTGACTTGCGAAATGTGTAATGAGAAGGGACTTTGGGTAGATGAAATAGACGACCACTATGCTAATCAGTGCCCGCAAAGGATAGCCGAATGTAAGCTAGGGTGTGGTACTACAGGTCTGGTGGCATGTACAGAGTTACAGCACAGATTAAACGAGTGCGAGTATCGTATGATCACCTGTACGTGCAACATGACTATGCGCTTTAGGGATAGGGATAGTCATATGATTGCCGAGTGCACCAACAAACCCACTCTTTGCTCTCAAGGCTGTGGCCTTATCATTCCCAGAGATGAGATGGATTACCACATCGAAAATACCTGCTCAAAGAAAGGCACATTCTTCAGCAGGAAGATCTTCTGTCCAGTTGGCTGTGGCCTCCGACTCATGAGGAGAGATGTGATAGAGCATGTTTCATACTACTGCAAGCGTCGTCTTTCGGATTGTCCATTCCGTTGCGGCCAGAGTGTGCAGTTCGACAAGCTCCGCACCCACTTGTACTTCTGTCCGAAGCGCCCTATCTGTTGCGAGCCTGGTGCAAAACAGTGCGGTAAGCTTTTTTTTAAGTGGTTCTATTCCGAGATCGCAGCAGGAGACCCTGGAGGCAGAGGTTATGATGGACGCACACCTGGTCAAGTTAATGGCAATATAGACGATATGATGGTCCTCTTTGCCGACCAAGATGGCGATGATAGCAGCGGGAGGTTGGAGATAGACAACACGACAGGCCAAATATCTGGATCTCTTGCTGGTGACGACGATATTTCTCATCTAGATGACGCAAAAAGTGGAAACAACGGAGAGAACCACATTGTGATTAATGCTGATGGCAAGGGTCTGAAGTCGAATGCTCCTGACTACACGAATAGAGGCACCACTCGAGAGAATACCGTTCCGCAGACCCCAGGAAACGGCATCGGATGCAAAACCCCCTTGCCCAAGGGTGCATCAATCTACTATGATGACGGTAGTATGTATTTTAACTCAGGTCTTCGCATGAGAGGATGCAAGCGACATAGAGCTACTGCCCTGATGTCTGCTGTTCGTTTTGACGAGTTCCCACTGGCAGAATTTATCATCAAAGGCACGGAGGGAGAGGACCTGGATTTAGAGAACATCAACGGGGAGACCGCACTTACCATGGCCTGTCGAACAGGCAAAACGAGATTTGTTGAACTGTTACTACAGGGTGGTGCAGAGATTAACCACGAAACCAAGTCCGGCAAAACAGCTTTGATTGAAGCTGTAAGAGCGCCTGAGGAAGATGCTCTTCTGATCGAGTTTTTAGTGAAGTCTGGGGCTCTTGTAGCTTACAAAACCCTGAAGCACGGCAGAACGGCTATCGACTGGGCCAGACTTTTGGTATTACCATCTTCTTTGCGTATATTAGAGCTCGGAAGAGTGGTCCAAGCGCAAACGGATGAGTTATTCCGGGCTATTGCTAGTGGGGATATGCCTAGCGTGGTGCGACTCATCGGAGACGGCGACTTCTTCGATCCAAATAACGAGGACAAGCTGTTTGATAAGATGGAGAAAGAAGTAGAGATTACCAGAAAGGCTCATATGGACGTGAACGAGATCAGGAAGACCATGGGAAGTCTCACCGAAGACGTAGAGTCCGCCAAGATTCTACTAGAAAAATCCACTGGGGAGCTGAGCAAGGCACATGACTTCTGTGAGCAAGAGTATGATATACAAGACGACCTGAATATGAAGATATCTAGGCTATTCGTCTCTTATGAACGCATCGCAGATACGCTCTTGAAATCAGACTTGGAAGAGATATCTCGTATGCGGAGGCCTGATTTGCCCACCAGAGCCGCTGTCTTTGCGTACGGAATCATGCTGGGGTTCATAGATAAAGAAGAGTACAAGGAGAATCTCTTCGATATGACTCACGCGCAGAAGTGGTGGCCCAAGCTTGCTTCGACCCTGAAGGACTCTCAGAGTGCCATCCGCAAGATTCGATCTTTCTCTCTAGCTAGCTTGTTAAGCGAGCAAGCGAGGCCAATGTTAGCAAGAGCTATAGGTCTATACAACGATCTCACTCAAGCCATTCTTCTCGGAGAAATATACGATCCCTCTACCGGTCCAGCCAAATCTGAGCCTGAATGCAAGCCCAGCAACGAGAATACGGAAGGTGACGGGACTACCGATAAATTGGACACAACTAGGAGTATTTCTGAGCTTTCTGTTAGTCGATTAGTCAGCCAGAAACAAAGAGAACCGTTAGCTTTGCCAGTGGCTACACCTACCCGCCAAGGGCTTATTGACGCCCTTGCTCCTATGCTTGCGAAGACTACTATGGCACCCGACTATGAGAAGACTGGTGTACTAGTTCGCGGAGTTGACTCCGACGAGATAGACCCCACAAACCCTTTAGGTGTGTTTGAAGATTCAGAAATAGGCTCCGATCTTGTAGATGACAGTCCTGTGGACTCCACTAAACCAGCTCGTCTTATTCCTTGGGGCAGACAGAAAATTCCTGACGATCCAATAGACAACAAGGACGACAAACTCAAGACCAGAAATGTATATTTCAGCACCCGCCCCAAAGCGCAGAGGGAGCAGCATAAAGCTGCGTTGGCAGTAAAAGCTCTGGAAGATATGGGCAAGCCCGCTTATCTTACAGACCCAGATAGAATTCCTGACGAAGACTGGGATTCCGATGCAGAGGAGGCCGGTGGAGGAGAATGGAAGAAGGGCGAGTGGGTTCCCGTGCGCAAGAAGAAAGATAAGTGGTGGTTGCGGGATAAGAGCCAGCAAAAGAGTGCACCTACCACTTCTAGCAAGGATGGCCGAAGTATGACTAGTGCTAGTGGAAATGCAGGAAGTGCGGAGGAAGTAAAGGGACACAAGGAGACAGAGAATGATGCCACACATTTGGGGACCCCCAAAACTATCGAAACTCGTCCTCACACCGCGGAAAATCCGGGGATATCCGAGGCCTCTCAGAAAAAACTAGGCCCTGATATAGGCCTCGATGACATGGCTTATGAAGCCACTCTCATTGACAATGCTTCTGCGCATTTTGTGCGCACCATGCTCGTATTGCTCAAGGCAGCAGATCAACTTGCAATCAATCGAATAAAAATCACCGACATGAAAAAGAGAACTATTCTTGCAGGGCAGTTGAAAGAAGATGCAAGACTGAAGCATCAAAATTGCTCCCTGAAATATAGTGGGGCGGTCTCGAAACGTCTCACTACAGAAAAAATTCTGACAGACATGATGAAGTTTGCCCGTTTTACTATGAAGCGTGCGAAAGAGTTTAGAGAGAAACTTCGCGTATTCAGACTTCTGAATAAAGTTACTCTCTCCGGACACACTGCGGTGTCGTGGGCCGCAAGTCTAGGCAACTATGAAGCCTTGGACGAATTACTTTCAAAAGGCGCCACTGTGGGGTATACCTCTCATATGCTGCATCTGACTGCCACGTTTATCCAACAAAGCTACCGCTTGTATCGCTTCATCACTGAAGCGCACCGACAGGGCGAAAAGGACGCCGCAGAAGCTCGAAAGAAAGCTATGAAGAAGAAAGAGGCTGAGCAAGCGTGGAGGCCAAATGGAGCTGGCAGCGACGACGAATCTGAAGCAGACACCACTACTATTTCAGGCTCCAAAGGGGGGATACAGTCCATTGGTGGCCAAGATGCCCCCACAGATATCGCAGTAGCTGGTAATGGAGAATTCGCTCAATTGAACAACAGTCTTGTCATTGAGAAGATGTTCAAATTGAAGGAAGAGCGCCGGTTAATTTTGCATAAAATTCGCTACTTCCGATCCAAAATGCGGTTTCCTGTTCCAGAGGCAGCATATCGCGGCAATTGGCAAATTATTCATAGAATACACGAAAGAAGACTCCTGCAATTCAATTTTACGCATCAGTGGATATTTCCTTCTCCCCCCCCACCGTTTCTGAGAATCCATCGTCGTCACCAGACGAAGCCACCTAAATTGAACATGTTAGAGATTATGACTCATGGCATGAACGATCTTGCTGCTGGGCAGTATGTTGATGCACAGGGGTGGGTTGGTCCGAATGACCCTAGAGAACACTTCGGGGAGTGTCAGAAGGAGCTGACAGATTTATGGGCAGTGATTCACCGAGACCAGAAGGTAGTCAAGGACGAGCGTCTCAAGAAGCGTAGACTAGCATTAGAGAGATTGAAGCAAAACGAGGCGGTACCAGATATGATTCAGGCAATTCAAGATCGCAACTACCGGAAAGCTGTTTTCCTATCGGCCAACTGCGGCGTCAGTATTGACATGGAAACACCACATGGATCCACTGTTCTGATAGGCGCGGCCGAGGAGGACACAGGAGTGCCGTTTTACTCCCCTATGTTCAACGATGACGGCCGACCATGTCTAGGGGTCGAGTTTCTCTTGGACAGGACGGATTTCCGACCATCTGTCAACCTCGAGGCCGAAAGTGGCCACAATGCCCTAATCCGCGCCTGCTCCTTGGGCAGAGCAAGTGTCGTTGAAGCCTTGCTCGACAGAGGAGCTGATGTCAACTATGTCAACAAACATGGGAAGGTCCCCTTGCACTACGCTGCGACAGTTGGCTCCTTCATTGTGTGCAGAATCCTCTTGGAACGAGGCGCTGATGTGCACAGAAAAACACCCGAAGGCGAGACCGCATATTCAATCGCTGATGAATACGGCTTCTTGCCCATTATGCAACAAATGGGTCGTCACTCTAGCGGCTTCATGGGCCCAGTCCGTCCGAACCGTGGACGAGTGGATGTGTTCGTGCGCTGTCCAATGGGGTGTGGCGAGAGTATGGACCCAGTTGATGTCAAAGAGCACGAGTTTTATTGTATAAACCGCATTGTGAAGTGTCCCCTAGATTGTGGACAACGACTCATTATGTTTAAGGAGTTGGAGAAGCACGTTGGAGAAGAGTGTGGCAGGAGACATGTGCCGTGCGAACATTGTGGGAAGTTGGATGAGGCAATGTTGCAGGAGAAGCACTTTGCTACAACTTGTGGACACAGATACGTGGGTTGCGTTATTGGTTGTGGTAAGGAGATAAAGGTTGTGGAGATGAAGAAACATCTAAAATTCTGTACTTGGCGCAGTGTTCGATGCGCACAAGGATGCGGGGAAGAAGTCAAAGTCAAGGATATGTTCGATCACGACAAAAATCTATGTGAGAACCGCAAGCTTACTTGTCCTCTGAAATGCTCTGCACTGGTGACAAACCGTCTGTTAATGCATCACCAGCTAAATGTTTGTCCAAACAGAATCGAAGAATGTAAGTGGTGCGATGAAAAGATGCTAAACAAGAACCTCGGAGCTCACGAGCGTGTTTGCCACGTTCGCAAAGAGCCTTGTCCAGCCAGCTGTGGTGAGATTGTGGTTGTCGGACAACCTACGAAAGATCACATGACAATCGACTGCAGACATCGTTTTGTGCTTTGTGAGAATGGTTGTGGACAGAAAGTCAGGTGTGCAGACATGCAAGGCCACAAAAAGCATCTCTGTGGCTTACGTATGGTTCCGTGTCCTCTCAAGTGCTGGGCGGACGAATCACTCCCTCCACTGCAGAGAGTCGTGTTACAACTCACCGCTAAGATGGTGGACGTGCACAAACAGTTCGAGTGCCCCGAGCGACCACAACAATGCTTCCTCTGTAAGGACTACATCAAAGCCAAGGAGATAGTTCACCACAAACAGGTGCTGTGTCCGATGAGGGAAGTACCTTGTCAGAACGTAGGCTGTTCGAAGATCCTCTCTCTCGGCGCGAGAGAGGAGCACGAGAGAAAAACATGCAAGTTCCGCACATTGAGCTGCCCTCAAGGGTGTGGAATGAATGTGCCTTGGATCCAGCATGGCAAACACATGGCAAAGATTTGCAGTATGCGACAAGCTGAGTGCCCGCTAGGGTGCGGTGTTACGTTGCGTCACCATATGCTTGCCGAGCATTGTGTGTCCGATTGCGTGAGGAGACATCAACAACAGAATGCTGCGTATGGGGCCAGGGCAGGATCACCTATAGGTGGAAAGAAACCAGGCTCTCCATCGGGAAAAATGGCCAAGAAATAAAAATATTATATGTTTAAATTAGTAGACAAGTGTAAGTACCTGTAACAAATGAAACATATTTTGCAATAATTACAGTTCTTTATCGTTAATAGCACTTTTTTTCTTCAAAACGAACACAGGCTCATAAGTTTGTCTCCAAGAGGCATCCTCATCGAGTTTGTCCTCTATCCACCCGAGCCTTTCGACCACATCAAGTTCACCACCCTCTAACAATTTAAACAGCCTCTTTTTCCCATACCTTCTATGTAGATTGAACACACAAACATCTGGTCCTACTGGTACAGTGAGTAGCATCACTCCATTTTCCTTCAACACATCGGCTGCGAATGACATGGCCTCTATATCACCATTAGGATTTAATGGGTCGCCGTATCTCCCAAGACCAGAATGATCGAATGAACTATAAGACAATACCACATCAAATGTACCATTTAGGCTCCCACCATTCTGTGATATTAGGCTGTAATAGTTTTCACCCCAAATAATATCCATATTGTCGTCCTCAAAAGTGAGATCATTATACTCGAAGGTAGTTATTGATGAAGCTCCTAATACAATTGCTACGGACTCGAAGTAAGGATCCACAGAACCAAAGACTGCAACATTAGCACCAACAAAAGCATCTTGGTACATATACATGCTCGCAGTCGACCAGAGCTGCATTGGTAGATTGAGTAGATCTGGATCTTCCATTAGCTCCATCTTACTACGAATCAAGTCTAAGTTGCGCTGTGCTGATTTCTTAGTACGAACAATTGCTGTTTTTGGATACCGGTACGTAGAGCCGTCTTCAACAACGTAAAAGTAGTCTATGGGAACAGAAGCTTCCATACTATACCCAGAAACGAAATCATCCGGCGGCTTTTGTAGTGGAATAGCCACAATTAACGCTACAAAAATCATTAATGACAGAAAGTAGACTAAAGTAAGCATTGTTTCTAGAGTTATATGAATAATGGACCAAACTGCAAGCACTGCAAGACGAAATTCCCTGAGCAATAGAGCACACGATGTATCTGTCAATTAAACACCTTTCGGAGAAGTAGTTCTTAACACGCCTTCAGCAGACCTGCTATAATCGTATTGAAACTGTATTTAAAAAAGAGCACTTTCTATGAAGTGTGTCTACCACATTGGCGTCTGTATTGCCGCGGGCGGGGGTGTTTTCGTATGTTTTGACGGAGCCATATTTTGACGAGAATGCGATGTAGCTGAGCTCATTTGGGTAACTTTATGGCATATTTTGGTAATTTTTGCAAATTTTAGGTCAGATTTGCCCAAGTTTGGACAAATTTTGACCGAAATGGCCCGGTCCGAGGCGCTCAACACCGGTATCAGACCTCCATTACGTGCGACACGTGCGTCGCGACAAAAATCACTGAGCAGGTGCAAGTCAGATTATCATCCCATCTCTGGTCATGAAGAGTGTGCAACTCTTCAGAAAACTCATACCGAGCAATCGAGCGCGGTGAGTTCAGACAACTGACACTCTGCCTTTGAACTGTTTCGAAGCGTGGTTAGCACCACGCAGACGAGCGAGTTCAATTCTAGAGATTGCTCAAGGGTCTATTAAAAATCCCCTAGCTTGTGTGTATTCAAACCACACGCAAGCGAAGATATGATACGGTTGTGATGCTACTGTCTGAGACGAATTGGACAGCAGTTGAAACAAAGAGCCAAATCATAGAACAGAGAATCCTGTGCGATTTGTTCCTCGGAACGAACTGCACGGGATACTGTTCATTATTGGGAGTGTGAGGTCATGCTTACAGTTCATAG
>JACLAB010008974.1_pt1 | contig 24564 bp, 31 predicted proteins | sample 8027921 | NCBI WGS metagenome assembly JACLAB01 (sample SAMN15725117, study PRJNA655200) | protist metagenome | isolation source: fluorescence activated cell sorting (FACS) single amplified genomes of... | place: USA: West Boothbay Harbor, Gulf of Maine | collected 2000-07-19
CTAATTAGACTCATTCTAAAGAGGGTACATGAGTGCCATGGGGGGTGGTGGTGGTAGTTAATATACTGCTTATACAATTTAAGTAGATTTAGATTGTAAACTAGATGAAGGTCGCCCTGCTTAATAGATTATGTGGGGGTTGTTATATTGCTGGACTGCCCCAGAGAAGATATATTATAATCTATGTATATGTTGCACCCCCTGGAGAGTAGCTATAGAGATTATACACCCTATATTTACAAATGTCAACATAAAAATAAAAAATATTTTAGTTGTCAACTAGATTTAATTATGCTATAATGAGTTGTATGAATAATAACTTTTTACCAGGAACAGAAACTAAGAGAAAACTAACAGAGCAACAACAGTCTTTCTTAGATGCACTATCAACTAAGACTAAAGGCAATGTAAAAGAAGCATTAGTTATAGCAGGATATGCGACAACATCCCAATCAGCAGTTGTGGACTCTCTGAAGAATGAGATAATAGATGTTGCTAATAAGATATTGGCTACATCAGCTCCAAGAGCAGCAGAGAAACTAGTAGAGATTCTAGAGAGTGAAGACCCTATCCCACAAGTAGGTGCTAAACTACAAGCAGCACAGACATTGTTAGACAGAGTAGGTATTGCTAAGAGAGAAAAACTAGATGTAACTCATACTGCAGCAGGTGGTATATTTCTTTTACCTGAGAAAAGAGATGTAATAGATGTTAATGCAGAGGATGTAACACCAGATGATGAATAGAAGAAGAAGTTCAACTATACCTTATGGGTATAAACTCAAAGAAGATAAAGTATTAGAACCAGTTGAAAAAGAAATTAAAGCATTAGCTGATGCTAAAGAAGGAGTTAAAGCTGGAGCATTCTCATTAAGAGGTGCTGTTGAAATAATGGAAAGCCAAACAGGTAGAAAATTATCTGCTATGGGTTTAAAAAAGATTATAGACAAAGATACAACAGAAGAAAAACCAACAATAGGTTTGTTAAGTAAAAATGGCTAGACAATATAACTATGGTTATGAACATAAAGCTAAGTTAGCAGCTAGGAAAGCTGTTAAAGAAAAAGAAAAAGAGATTGAGAAACTTCGTAAGAAGCTAGACAATAGAACTCAAAAGCTTAAAGTTAAGAAAGATAGTATAGCTAAAGTTCAACAAGGTGAACAACAGAAGCAGTCCGATAAAAAAGGTACTGTTATGGATGAGAAAGAATACAAAGCACTACCAGAAAGTGTTAAGACTCTCCTAAAAGAAGAGCAGGAAAGAATCGTCTTCAAGCCAAATGAAGGACCTCAAACAGATTTCTTAGCTGCAGGAGAACAAGATGTGCTATATGGTGGGTCAGCAGGGGGTGGTAAATCATATGCCATGCTAGTTGACCCATTAAGATATATGCACATTAAAGAACACAGAGCATTACTACTTAGAAAGTCTATGCCTGAGTTAAGAGAATTAATAGATAAGTCTAGAGAACTATATCCTAAAGCTTTTGCTGGTGCAAAGTTTAGAGAGGTAGAAAAAATTTGGAGGTTTCCTAGTGGAGCTTCATTAGAGTTTGGATATTTAGATAGGGATGCAGATGTTTATAGATACCAAGGACAATCATATACTTGGATTGGTATAGATGAATTAACACAATACCCTACAGAATTTCCTCTCCAGTACTTGCAGTCACGATTGAGAACAACTAATAATGCAATACAATGCTACATTCGGTGTACAGCAAACCCTGGTGGGGTTGGTGGACATTGGGTTAAGAAAAGATACCTTGACCCAAGTCCTCCTAATGAATCCTTTCAAGGACAAGATAAAATAACAAGAAGATTTATACCAGCAAGATTAGAAGATAACCCTTTCCTATCTGCTGATGGTAAGTATGAGCAAATGCTTATGTCCTTACCTGCTGTTCAAAGAAAACAATTACTAGAAGGTAACTGGGATGTTGCTGAAGGTGCAGCCTTTACAGAATTTGATTATGATACTCATTGCATTGACCCATTTGAATTACCTAAGCATTGGGAAAGAGTAAAAGGAATTGACTATGGTTATGCAGCAGAGTCTGCAGTAATATGGGGTGCAATAGACCCTAGTGATGAAACATTAATTATATACAGAGAACTATATCAAAAAGGATTAACTGGTGAAGACTTAGCTACTAGAATCTTTGAGTTTGAGAAAGAGGATAGGTTGTCTGTAAATGGTGTGTTAGACTGGGCTGCGTGGGCTAGGACTGGCTCTACTGGTCCAACTGTAGGCGAAGTACTATCCAGAGCAGGACACAAGCTTAGAAGAGCTGACAAGAACAGAATCCAAGGTAAGATACAAATACATGAAAGATTAAAGATAACAGATAAGGGTAGACCTAAAATGCAAATCTTTAAATCATGTCCTAATCTAATTAGAGAAATACAATCTATTCCTCTAGACCCTAACAAACCTGAGGATGTAGATACAAAAGCATCAGACCATGCTTATGATGCTTTGAGATATTTAATTATGTCTAGACCTAAAGCAAGAACAGCCTGGGAGGATATGCGTGAAGCAAAACGATTTACTCCTGCAGACCCAATATTTGGATATTAATATGAGAGATAAAATAAAAGAAAGTTTAATTGCCCATGCAGAAGGACATATAAAAAAACATTCTGCAAATGTTGAAATATATTTAAACAATTCTATGGGTATTGGAGAACACTCTGATATTCTAGAAACAATTGAAAAAGAGTTAGAGGTTATAGCTAAGTATGATGACCAGCTTCATGTATTAAGGAAATACTTCTAATGCCTATATATACATTTAAAAACTTAGAAACAAATGAAGAATATGATGAAGTAATGTCATATGAAGAATTACAAGAATATTTAAAACAAGATAACATACAACAAGTATTTAAATTCAATATGTTTAGATACTCTGATGGTGGTGGAATGAAAGACCAATTTACAGACTGGTGTAAAGAGAGTTCTGTAAATGGTAAAGGAGATTTTAAACCTTATGGTAAGGCTGCTAAAGGAATGAAACAAAAGGGAGATAAATGAGAAAGAAAAAGAAACCAAAGAAACAAAGAAAGATAATTCCACTTGATACAAAGACTTTAGGCAATGATATAACTAAATATCCTTATGTTGAAATAGAGTGGCTTGATATTGAAGGTGACGCTGGTTGGAGTTCAACTAAACAATTAAACTTAGAACAACTTCCAACTTGTGTATCTAAAGGCTATTTACTTAGTCAAAAGAATGGTGTGACTAGAATATTTACTGATTATATTAAAAGCAAAGATAAACCTACCTTTGAAGATATAGGTAATACAACTATAATACCTACAGCAGTAATTAAAAATATTAAGAAAATATTATAAGTTAAGTTGACAACATACTAAAAAAAGTGTATTATTATACGTATTATACACAAAACTAAAAGGTTGAATATTTTATGGCTGAGTACGAAGAAAAAGATTTAGGAACTTCTATGCCTGAAGATGGTGAAATGGAAGATAATAAACAACAATCTGCTTTAGTAGGTATTGTTCAATCTAAGTTTCAGCAATGTGAAACTACTAGAAGAGATGATGAATTAAGATGGTTACAATCTTATCACAACTACAGAGGTAGATACCTTAAAGATGTTAAGTTCAGAGAGAATGAAAAGTCTAGAGTCTTTGTTAAAGTAACTAAGACAAAAGTACTTGCAGCTTATGGACAACTAATTGATGTACTATTCGGTACAAATAAATTTCCATTATCAATTCAAGAAACAAGAGTACCTGAAGGAATTGCAGAGTACGCACACCTTAATCCTTTAAAGGAAATGCAAGGTGATGAGAATTTAAATCCTACTCCTGGTGTTGAAGGAAATATGGATTATATGCCTGGAGAAGAAATGGATATGCCATTACAAAATGGTGGTCTAGGTTTTCCTGGTGATGGTAGAGAGTTACCAAAGGGTGCAACATTCAACACATTAAAAAATTTAGAATTAGGAAGTCTTCAAGAAGAATATGAAGAAGCTGACTTATCACCTGGACCAGCTCCAAGTCCTGAGATGCCACAGATTAAACCTGCACAGATTGCAGCTAGAAGATTAGAGAAATTAATTCATGACCAGATAGAAGAATCAAATGGAAGTATAGCTTTAAGAAATGCTATATTTGAATCTTGTTTATTAGGTACAGGAATTGTTAAAGGACCTTTTACTTATAACAAAACATTACACAGATATACTGATACAGGTAATGGTAGAGAGTATACACCTGAACAAGTTAAAGTTCCTAAAGTAGAATTTGTTAGCATATGGGATTTTTATCCAGACCCTAATGCTAGAAGTATGGATGAAGCAGAATACGTTATCCAAAGACATAGATTAAATAGAAATCAATTTTTAGATTTAGCTAACAGACCTTTCTTTAATAAAGCAGCTATCATGGAATGTTTAAAGATGGGTGCTAACTATACTAAGAAAGAATGGGAAACTGATATTGATTTAGAAAAAAGTCATTATGCAGATATTACTCATAATAGATTTGAAGTATTAGAATACTGGGGAACTATAACTGCAATGGCTGCAAGAGAAGAAGGTCTTGAAGTTGGAGAAGATGTAGATGATTCAGAAGAAATACAAGTTAACATCTGGATGCATAGAGGTAAAGTAATCAGAGTAGTTGAGAATCCTTTTAAACCTTTTAGAACTCCTTATCAAGCATTTGTATATGAAAAGAATCCTTATACATTTTTTGGTATTGGTGTTCCAGAAAACATGGATGATGCACAACAGATTATGAATGGTCATGCAAGAATGGCAATTGATAACTTAGCATTAGCTGGTAACTTAGTATTTGATGTTGATGAATCAGCTTTATCATCTAATCAAAACATGGAAGTATATCCAGGTAAAATATTTAAAAGACAATCTGGTGTACCAGGACAATCTATTTATGGAATTAAGTTTCCAAATACTGCTGTAGAAAATATGCAGATGTTTGATAAGTTCAGACAACTAGCAGATGAATCTACTGGCTTACCATCTTATTCACATGGGCAAACAGGTGTTCAGTCTATGACAAGAACAGCATCTGGTATGTCAATGTTAATGGGTGCAGCATCATTAAATATTAAAACAGTAATTAAAAATATTGACGACCAATTAATTAAACCTTTAGGTGAAGCAATGTTCCAATGGAATATGCAATTCTATGAAGGTGACTTACCTATTCAAGGTGATTTAGAAATTAAGGCAACAGGTTCTTCTAGTTTGATGAAAAAAGAAGTTAGAAGTCAAAGACTAACTATGTTCTTACAAACTGTACAGAACCCATCAATTGCTCCATTTGTTAGAATGTCAGAGGTGATTAAAGAGTTAGCATACTCTCTTGATTTAGACCCTGCAGAAGTAATGAACACTAAAGATGAAGCAGAAATTTATGCTAAAATTATAGGAATGCAAAATGTTAAACAAGGAAATGGCTCTCAAGATGATGTCAATGGTCAACTCGGAGGAATGGCTGGTAATGCAGGAATACCTGAACAAGCTCCAGGAGCTAACAGCCCAGGAAATGGCGAAGGCTCAATCGGACCAGGTAATACACCAATGCCAGGGGAGATGGAATTTACTGGACAAGTTGAAGAACCTCCAATCACAGGTTAGAGATTTAGCAAAATAACAGTTGACTACATGGTATTCGATTGTTATACTATACAATTACTAGGAGATAATATATATGAAAAAAATAAAAGCAATTAAAATGGCAACAGGTGGACTTATGTCACAACCACCATATATTGCTAAACAAGATGATAAAAAAGATGAATCATTAATTCAAGCATATGATGTTAATACTCCTGCGTCTGCAAGACAAGGACTACCTTCAAGAGCTATGTCTTCTTCTAGAACTAGAATGATGAATGGTGGTTTATTAAATAAAAGATTAAAGTTTGATGTAGGTGATTCTGTTAAAGATAAAATTGAAGAGAGAAAATTTGAACAGCTTAAAGCTATGAAAGATTCAGGTTTACCATTAACAGATAAACAAGAACAAGAATTACAATCTTATATAGCACAAGATAGAAAAGTAGAAATGGCTATTGGTGGAGTAGTTACTGAAAAGTATGCAAAACAAAGAGCAGACTATCAAGCATATGCTGAAGGTGGTGAAGTTGAAGATGAAATGTTAGATGAAGATATGCCTGATGAAGATATGCCTCCTATGGAAGAACTAGAAGTAGAAGAAGAATCTTTATTACAACCTATGGGTATGGAAGATGAAATGCCTATGGATGAAGATATGGAAGATGAAGAAGATTATGGTGACATGGATGCTATAATTGATACTTCAGCTTTATCAGAAGAAGAAGAAAAAGTTTTAGATGATGCAGTAGAAATGCATCCAGAACTAGAAGGAATTATTCCTAAACTAGTTGCAACAGAATTTACAGATGATGGAGAAGTAGAAGGACCAGGAACAGGAACTTCAGACTCTATCCCAGCACTTTTATCAGATGGTGAATTTGTATTTACAGCAAAAGCAGTTAAGAACATTGGTGTAGACAAATTAAGAAAGATGATGAAACAAGCAGAAGAATCTTATGATGCTGGAATATCTTCTCAAGTAGAAGAAGTATAAAAAATTTATAGAGAAAGGTACTCTATGAATAGACAAGCTACCTTATAATAAAATTTATTTATTGTAAGCCCTTGTAGTTTCGTTTTAAACAAAAACCTACCATAGCTACCTTCAGTTATGAAGCCCTAAGGAGGACAACACAATGAGTAATCAAAACGAAGAAGGACTAAAAGAAGTCGCAGCAAACCCTTATAACAGAAAAAAATCTTGGCATACAGATAATATAATGCCTACTGATAGAACTTCTGCTGATACAGGTTTGTTTGTGCCAAACCCTGCTGGTAATATTAATGCATCCGAAGCTACTGCCGATGGCAACCCTGACGATACAACTGATAATACTGCAGCCACTATGGATAAGGTTCAAGACTCTGCGTTAAATACAGAATCTAACCCTTATACAAAAGTTGATTATAAGAAAAGATATGATGACCTTAAGCGTTATTATGACAGGAAACTAGGAGAATGGAATAACAGGGAAAGTGAACTTAAAGTACAACTTCAAGAGAACAGACCTAAGTACCAACCCCCTAAATCGAAAGAAGAGCTTGAAGCTTTTAAAAACGATTACCCTGATATTTATGGCGTAGTGGAAACTGTATCACACTTACAATCGCAAAATGAAGTTAAGACATTACAAGAAGAGTTAGAAGGTTTAAAAAAAGCTAATACTACTTTACAACAAAGAGAAGCTGCTTTAGAACTTTCAAAATATCATCCTGACTTTGAACAAATAAAAGAGTCTGATGATTTTCATGATTGGGCTGATGCTCAACCAATGGAAATTAAAAAATGGATATATGAAAACAACTCTGATGGTAAACTTGCTTCAAGAGCAATTGACTTGTATAAGAAGGACCGAGGACTTGGATTAGATAAAAAAACCGAAACGAAGAAAAAGTCTAAATCAGAAGGTGCTGACTTGTTAGTTAAAACTAATGAACAAGCTCAAATACCTGATGGTAAAGAAGTTTTCTTCAAGCGTTCTGATATTGCTAAAATGTCAGATGCTGAGTTTATGCAATACGAAAAAGAAATTGTAAAAGCTCAAAGGGAAGGTAGACTTATAGATTAAGTTTATCTTTATTTTTTATTAATCAATAACTAACAAAGGAGATACTACTATGGCAAAATTTGCAGGTGGTTCAACATATAACTTTGGATTAGGCGTTTCAGGTCAAACTAATGGTTTCTTTATTCCTGAAATCTATTCAAAGAAAGTACAAATAGCTCTAAGAAAAGCAGCAGTAGCAGAAGCAATCTGTAACACAGATTACATGGGTGAAATTTCATCTTTCGGTGATACTGTTAACATTATCAAAGAGCCTCAAATCGCAGTAGCTGATTACACTAGAGGTCTAGCTGTAACTTCTACTGATTTAACTGACCAAGAATTGGTTCTTACAATTGACCAAGCGAAGTCTTTTTCATTCAAAATAGATGACTTAGAGAAGAGATTCTCTCATGTTAACTTTCAAGCTGTAGCTGCAGACAATGCTGCTTACGCTTTGAGAGATGCTATGGATAGCAACATTCTAGCTGCAATTTCTGCAGGTGCGACTGTTACTACTGGAATGGGAACAACTTCAGTTCCGATTGATATTGGATTCGGTTCTGGTGAAGTAGACCCTCTAAACCAAATGTCATTAGCTGCTAAAGAATTAGATGAAGCTAATGCACCTGAAGATGGAAGATGGTTCGTTGCTGCCCCTGAGTGGTACAACCAACTAGCTAACACTTCTTCTAAACTTTTATCAGTTGATTTCAATGCTGGTCAAGGTTCAATTAGAAATGGTTTAGTTGCATCTGGATTACTAAGAGGATTCCAAATGTACAAATCAAACAACTTACCAACTAATGACTTAACTGGTGCTACTCCTGCTGGAACAGCAACTGCACCTGAAGCATTATTCGGACACATTTCAGGAACTTCTGCTGCGTCTTCTATGAATAAAGTAGAAACAGTAAGAGATACTGGAACTTTCTCTGACATCGTTAGAGGTCTAATGGTATGGGGTAGAAAAGTATTAAGACCAGAAATTACTGGTAAGATTATCTACACAATAGATTAATCTTTAATACACTTTGGTTGGGGGTAGAAATATCCCCAATCATTTAATTTAATTAAAAAGGAATATAGATTATGCCAATGAAAAAAGCAATGCCTGGTGGAAAAATAGTAAACAAAGGCAAATATAAATATGGTGGTAAAGTAGAAAGAAATAAAAAAGGTCATGGTGGAATGATGACTATTATAATTAAAAAAGATAAGAATAAGAAAAAGTAATTATGGGTATAATGTCTTCACCTGCATGGACTCGTAAAGAAGGAAAAAATCCTAAGGGTGGACTTAATGCTAAAGGTAGAGCTTCTTACAATAAAGGTAAAACTAAAACTGGTAAGAAAAGAAATTTAAAAGCACCAAGTAAAGTTGTAGGAAACAAAAGAAGAAAAAGTTTTTGTGCTAGAATGAAAGGCATGAAAAAGAAATTAACTTCAGCTAAAACTGCAAGAGACCCTAATTCAAGAATTAATAAATCACTAAGAGCATGGAACTGTTAACATATGTCTAAAACTTATTTATCAATGACTAACGAACTACTGGTTGAAATTAATGAACCAGAAGTAACAACAATATCAGGAGCATTAGGTATACAAAAATTTGTAGCTAACTGTGTTAATAGAGCTTACTTTGATATAGTAGATGCTCAAGATACATGGTCTTGGTTATCATCATCAGCAACACAAGGTAATTATAATGGTAATACTTATGTTGAAACTGTTGCAGGACAAAGATGGTATCTTTTAAAACAAGGTTCATCAAGTGTTGATACAGATTTTTCTAATGTAGACTGGGATGGTTTTTCATTAACAGAACAAGGTGTGTCTGGTAAAACAGAACCTTATACAATTAGAAATTTACCTTTTGTTTCTTTAGAAACTTGGAGAGATTTTTATGCTGAAGGTGAAGAAAGAGATAGTTCACAAGCAACTCCTACATATGGTGTACCTGAAAGAATAATTAGAAGTGAAGATAATAGACACTTTGGATTATCTCCAGTACCTAATGGAGTTTATAGAATTTATTTTTATGCTTACAACAGACCTTCAGAATTAACTAATGATACAGATGTTGTTTTATTTCCAGCACAATATAAACCAGTTTTATTAGCAAGAGCTAGATATTTTATTTATCAATTCAAAGATAATATTGCACAAACACAATTAGCTTTAGATGAATATAAAAAAGGTTTAGATAAAATGATTGAACAATTAAATGCTCCTCAACCAAAATATATCGAAGACGATAGAAGAGTATTTATTTAATAAAGGATAAGAATGCCAACTCAAGGAGCTTCCATTACAGTACAGGGTGGCTTGGATTTAGTTTCAAGTAGTCATGCTTTATTTAGAACACCTGGAGCTGCAACTGTCCTACAAAATTTTGAATCATCTACTACTGGTGGTTATAGAAGAATAAGTGGTTTTGAAAAATTAGGAACTACAAGTGCAGTTATTCCTTCTGGAGTTGTAACTGATGAAATGCATGGCATTAAAGGTTATGCTGATGGTGTTGTTGTTGCTCAAGGAACTAATTTATATTTTAGTACTACAGGTACTTCATATGTTCAAATAAATAAAGATACTTTTACACAAGGTGCAGGTACAGTTTCTATTAGTTCAGGTTCACCTACAGTAAATGGTTCTGGTACTACTTTTACTACAAGCTTTGCAGCAGGTGATGATATTAAAATAACTTCGACTCAAGGAACTTTTATCTATAAAATTTTATCTGTTACAAGTAATACTTTATTAACATTAGAAACTAATGCTATTGCTAGTAGTACAGAAAATAATTTAACTTATTATATAGGTGGTATACCTGCAGGAAGTTTAGCTGGTGCAACTACAATTCCAAGAACTAATCAAAGCAATGTTCAATTTGTAAACTTTGAATCTACAGGTGGACAAAATGGTACTCTTTACTTTGTAGATGGACAAAATAAAATAGGTGAGTTTTCTATTCATGATGATGGAACTTATCATTTTGAAGATATTAATAATACTGCTCCTGAAGGATGTTCATTAATTGAAAGATATGCTGAAAGAATTATAGTATCTGGACAAACACTTAATCCTAGTGTTGTTTATTATAGTTCTAGATTAAAACCTTATGACTTTGAAGGAGCTTCTGCAGGATTTATTGATGTAGGAGATATAGTAACAGGGATAAAGGTATTTAGAAATAGCTTAATTATATTTTGCAAAAATAGTATTTATGAGTTGACAAACCTTGATTCTACTCCTATAATTAAGTCAGTAACAAAAAATATAGGTTGTGTAAGTGGCAACTCAATTCAAGAGATAGGTGGAGATTTAATCTTCTTAGCCCCTGATGGATTAAGAACAGTTGCTGGTACAGCTAGAATTGATGACGTAGAATTAAGTTCTATTAGTAGAAAAATTTTACCATTAGTAAATGAAATAATTAATAACTTTGCTAACTATACTATTTCAAGTATGGTTATTAGAGAAAGAAGTCAATACAGATTATTTTATTATCAAAGTGGTCAAGCAGCTAGTGGACAACAAGGAATTATAGGAACATTTAAATATAATTCAGAAGGTATACCTGCATTTGAATGGAGTCAAACTAAAGGTTTACCTGTTAAGTTTTGTACCTCAGATGTTAACAACGATGGTACAGAAGTACTTTACCATACTGATGAAACAGGTTATGTTTATAAACATGATACTGGTAATAGTTTTGATGGTGCTAATGTAGAAGCAGAATTTCAAACACCTGATATGGATTATGGTGATAATGGTTTAAGAAAAAGTTTATATAAAGTTAAAACTAATATTGAACCTGAAGGAACACAAAACGATTTACTATTAAGAATTAGATATGATTTTGAAAGTTCAGAAGTTCCTCAACCAGGAAACTTTGCAGTAGGAAATTTAAGTTCAGCTTCATTATTTGGAACAGCTTTATTTGGAACAGGTATATTTGGAGCAACAACATTACCAAGTAAAAGTATATTAGTAACAGGAAGTGGTTTTTCTAATAACTTTAAATTTTTTAGTAATGATACAAATTCTCCATATTCAGTAAATGGAATGTTTGTTTCATTCATAGCAGGAGGAAGAAGATAAATTATGGCAGGATATACTAGACAGAGTTCATTAAATAATGGTGATATTATTACAGCAGCATTATTTAATAATGAATACAATCAACTTTTAGCAGCCTTTAATGCTTCAACAGGACACAAGCATGATGGTACTTCAGCAGAAGGACCAGTCATTGCTCTTATTGGAGATTCAGGTCTTACTACTCCTTTAAACAAAATTGAAATAGATACAGCTAATGATGAAATAGGTTTTCACATTGATGTATCAGGTACATCTACAGAACAATTTAAATTATTAGATGGTGCAATCGTTCCTATTACAGATAACGATATTGATTTAGGTACAAGTTCTTTAGAGTTTAAAGATGCTTTCTTTGATGGAACAGTTACATTAGATGGTTTAGTAATTGGTTCAGCTACTTCTATTACAGATGTAGATACAGATTTAACTTCAGTATCAGCTAGTGATGATACATTAGCTAGTGCTAAAGCAATTAAAACTTATATTGATGCACAAGTAACAGCAAGTGATTTAGATTTTTCTGGTGATACTGGTGGTGTTCAATCAGTTGATTTAGATTCACAATCATTAACACTTACTGGTGGAACTGGTATTGATACTACAGGTTCTGCACAGACAATGACTTTTGCAATTGATAATACAGTTGCAACATTAACAGGTTCACAAACTCTTACAAATAAAACTTTAACTAGTCCTGTATTAAATACAGATATTAGTGGTACAGCTTTCTTAGATGAAGATAATATGGCATCTAATTCTGCTACTAAAGTTGCATCTCAACAATCTATTAAAGCCTATGTTGATTCACAAGTAACTGCACAAGATTTAAATTTTCAAGCAGATACAGGTGGAGCATTATCAATTGATTTAGATTCAGAAACTTTAACTTTAACTGGTGGTACAGGTATTGATACTGCTGGTTCTGGAAATAGTGTTACATTTGGAATTGATTCTACTGTAGCAACTTTAACTGGTTCTCAAACATTAACAAATAAAACTTTAACTAGTCCAGTAATTTCTACAATTTCTAATACTGGTACAGTAACATTACCAACAGCAACTGATACTTTAGTAGGAAGAGCAACTACAGATACTCTTACTAATAAATCTATTGATGTAGATAATAATACAGTTACTAATATTGAAGTTGATAATTTAAAGTCTGGAGTTTTAGATATAGATTTAACAAGTGTTGCAGCAACAGATACTACTCTTGCTTCAGCAAAAGCAATTAAGAGTTATGTAGATACACAAGTTGCAACTATTCCAGTTGGAGATATTACTTCAGTTGTAGCAGGTGATGGTTTAACTGGTGGTGGAACATCAGGTGATGTAACTTTAAATGTTGTAGGTGGAACAGGTATTACTGCTAATGCAAATGATATAGCTATTGATGCAACTGTTGCTACATTAGATGGCACTCAAACTTTAACTAATAAATCTGGTAATATTTCACAATGGACAAATGATGTAGGATATTTAACTGCAGAAACAGATAGTCAAACATTAAGTTTTTCAACACCAACTTTAACAATTAGTAATGGTAATAATGTAGATTTAAGTACATTAACAACTGGTTTAATTACAGCAAGTTCAACTGATACATTTACTAATAAAACTATTGATGCAGATGGTACTGGTAACTCAATTACTAATATTGAAGATGCTAATATTAAAACAGCAGCAGCTATTGATGCAAGTAAAATTGCAAATGGTTCAGTATCAAATACTGAATTTCAATATTTAGATGGCGTTACGTCAGCTATTCAAACTCAAATTAATAGTAAACAAGCAACTATTGATGCAAGTGCTAGATTAAATGCTAATTTAGTTGGAGATGGTTCGGTAGATAATACTGAATTTAGTTATATCAATGGTGTAACTTCTGGAATACAAACTCAATTAGATGCTAAAGCTTCTAATGGTTTTAGTATTGCAATGGCAATTGCACTTTAATTGTTGACGTATTAATAAAAATATAGTATAATAGGATAATTAGGAGAAAACATGGCACAAAACTTTAGACGATACACAAGCAATGATGTAGGAACATCTGATGCAACATTATTTACTGCTGACAGTTTCGATACTGTAGTTGGTATATCTGTTGCTAATGTTACAGCATCTGCTGTAGTAGCATCAGTTTATATTAATGATGGTTCAAACGATATTTATTTAGTTAAAGATGCACCAATACCAAGTGGTTCATCATTACAAGTATTAGATGGTGGAGCAAAGTTTGTTGTTCAATCTGGTGATGCTTTAAAAGTAATATCAGACACAGCTTCATCTTTAGACGTTTGGGTATCAACAGTTGACGCAATAAGTTCATAGGAGAATAAATGCCTTTTATAGGAAATCAACCTGCATTAAGTTACATAAGTTTTGCTAAGCAAGACTTCACTACAAGTGCGACTACATCTTACACATTAGATAATCCAGTTACTAACGCAAATGAGTTAGCATTATTTATTAACTTTGTAAGACAAGAGCCTACTACTGCATACTCTGCAAGTGGTACAAGTTTAACTTTAACTTCGGCTACATCTTCATCAGATGATATGTACTGTGTGTATTTAGGTAAAGCTGTTCAAACAGTAAATCCTCCAAGTGGTTCTGTTGGTGCATCACAAATAGTTGATGCAAGTATTACATCTGGAAAATTAGCAAGTGGAGTTTTACCGACTAACACTCCAGCTTTTCATGTCAAATTATCATCAACTCAAGACACAACCGATAATACTGTTACAAAAATTCAATTTGATGAAGAATTATTTGATACTGACAATTGTTATGACAATGTAACAAATTATAGATTTACTCCAACAGTTGCAGGAAAGTATTTTGTTTATGCTTCCTTTATTAATAGGTCTAGTACTACTAATCAATTAACAAATGCAAGAACATATCTTTATAAAAATGGTGTTGAAGTGCATGGAGCTTACGCAACTGACTTTAGACTCAATACTGGTTTTGTAGTATTGAGTTATATGGGTGCATTAGTGGAAATGAATGGAACTACTGATTACATAGAATATTATTCAAGAGTTGACCATAGTGGTGGTTCTAATGCAGGAGTTCAAGATAGAAGTTATGCAGGAGCATATAAAATTATAGAATAAGGAAAATAAATTATGGCAAGTTTAAGTAATAAAATAAGACAATATGTAAATGCAAAAGTAGATTTTACTTCTGATGTATTATTACAAGATGATGGTAATGGTGCATACATCAAAGAATGGAATTTAGATATTGCACAACCAACGACAGCACAGTTAGACGCATTAGAAACTCAAGCACAAACTTATGAGAACAACCAACAAATAATTTCTACTAGAAAATCTTTATATGGTTCTTGGGAAAGCCAACTTGAAGAAATCTATGATGATGGTATAGATAATTGGAAAGCTAGAATACAACAAATTAAAACAGATAATCCAAAGGAAACAGAATAATGGCAATAACAAAATTAATATCAGATAGCTTAGGAGCTGGTGTAGGTGGTAAGGTTTTGCAAGTTGTTAATGCTACTAAAACAGATACATTTGCAACATCATCTAGCTCATTTGTAGATATTCCTGGTTTAAGTGCATCAATTACTCCAAGTTCTACATCAAATAAAATTTTTGTAAGTCTTACACTTTATGTTGGAGATGATACTCAAACTGCTAATGTTATTTGTAATATTGTTAGAGATTCAACACAGTTACAAGAAACAGTTGTAAGATTACCACAAGAAGGTCAATCAGTTTATAGAATGTATAATTTATCTATGACAGATTATGATTCTCCAGCAAGTGTTTCAAGTCTTACATATAAATCTCAAATAAAAACTAATGCTGGTACAGGAGTAGTAAATAAAGCAGCAAATCAAGGTGGGTTTTCAAATACAGCTACAGCAACATTAACACTTATGGAGATAGCAGGATAATGATTATAGAAGCAATTTTAAAAATAAATCCTAACGCACAAGTTTCTGTAAATGGAACAGATATAAATACTTGCGAAATAGAATGGCACAATGGAACAACACCAATACCTAAAGCTGACATAGAAGCTAAAATGGTAGAGGTACAAGCAGAGTATGATGCTAAACAATATCAAAGAGATAGAGCAACTGCTTATCCATCAATGGCAGACCAATTAGATGACATCTACCACAATGGAATAGATGCTTGGAAAGCTACAATTAAAACAATTAAAGATAAATACCCAAAGGAATAATAAATGGCATATATAGGTAAGACACCAGTAATAGGAAACTTCCAAGTTTGTGATGCAATAAGTGTTGTAAATGGTCAAGCAGCATACACTATGCAAGTAGGTGGAGTTAATGTATCTCCAGAAAGTGCTAACCATATGCTAGTTAGTTTGAATGGTATTTTACAAGCACCAACAAGTTCATTCACAGTTAGTGGTTCTACAATTACCTTTGCTTCAAATCTGGTTACTGGTGATGTAATAGATTTTATTCAGATACTAGGTAATGTTTTAGATTTAGGAGTTCCATCAGATAATACAGTTAATGCTGCAAAATTATCTTATGCAGAAACTACATTAACAGATGGTGCAAATATTGATTGGGCAGTAGCAGCAGCTCCTGTAGCCAAAGTAACTCTTGCTGGTAATAGAATTTTTAATGCACCTACAGGTAGCGTAAATGGACAATTTATTTCTTTATTAGTAATACAAGATTCAACAGGTGGAAGAACTTTAACATGGAATGCAGTATTTGAATTTGCTGCAGATACAGCACCAACACTAACAGCAACAGCTAATCTTGGAGATTTATTTACTTTTAGATATAATGGAGCAAAATGGTTAGAAGTTGGAAGAAATTTAGCATTAACTTTATCATAGGAATATTATGTACGCATTAGTAATAGACGGAACAATCACAAAATACTTTAGTTATCCTAAAGGATTTGTATTAAATGGTAATCAGTATTCTGCTGATGTATTTACTAAATGGTCTGTATCTGAAAAAGAAGCTATTGGAATTTATGAAGTAGTATTTGATAACTCAAACTTTAAAGATGAGAAATGGTACATCAATACTAATCAATCTTATGCTTTTGCTGATGGAACTGTAACTGCAAGTTATGGAACTGCTACACCTAAAAGAGCAGAAGATGAAAATGCAGTAGATGAAGATGGTAATAATATTTTAGATGAAGATGGAAACCAAATAATTAACTATGGTTTAAAAACACAATTAATTAGAACTATCAAACAACAAGCAAGTGGATTATTAGCACCTACTGATTGGTATGTTGTTAAAGCAAGTGAAGTATCTGATTATTCTGTACCAACTAACATTGCAACATATAGAGCAAGTGTTAGAACTAAATCAAATGAAATGGAAACTTTAATCACTAACGCAGTTGATACTCCAGCACTTGAAACTTTATACACATACACAGAACAAGAAGATGGTACTGTAACAAGACCATTAGGCGAATTTCCACAAGAGGTAATATAATGCCTTTAATCATACCAAGTAATTCAATATCTGCTGGTGGATTTGCAGTAGATAACTCATTAAGGTTTAATAGACCAAGTAGTGATACTTTAACAAGAACATTTGGAAGTAGTGGAAATAAAAAAACATTTACTTTGAGTGCTTGGTATAAAAGGAGTGAAGTTGGAGTAGAACATAGAATTTTTTCAACTCATAATACTGGTTCACCAGCTGGTTATGCTTCTATGCACTTTCACACAAGTGATGATATAATCCTTTATAATTATAATGGTACTGGCTTTATTGATTTTCTTAGAACAGATAGAAAATTTAGAGATTTATCAGCTTGGTATCATGTAGTTCTTGCTTATGATACAACACAAGGAACATCTAGTAATAGAGTAAAATTATATATCAATGGAGTCCAAGAAACTTCATTTTCAACAGCAACATACCCATCTCAAAATGCAGATTTATATTTTAATGATGATGTAATACACTATGTAAGTGGTGGAGATACTGCAAATGGTTCTAATCCTTATAGTGGTTATATGTCAGAAGTTTGTTTGATTGACGGACAACAACTAGACCCAACATCATTTGGAGAATTTGACGAAGATAGTGGAATATGGAAACCAATAGATGTATCTGGTTTAACCTTTGGCACTAATGGATTCTATTTAGACTTTGAAGACTCTGGTAGTCTAGGTGCAGATGTATCAGGAAATGGAAATAACTTCACAGTTAATAACCTAACAGCTATTGACCAGACAACTGATACACCTACTAATAATTTTTGTACCATGAATCCTTTATATCCTGATGGAACAATTACATTTTCAGAGGGAAATCTAAAATTAACAGAGGGTGCTGCTTGGCGTTCTGCTGGTGGAACAATGGCAGTATCACAAGGAAAATGGTATTGGGAAGTATCAAATGTAGGTAATTATGCTTACATAGGATTTGCAGATATTCAATTATTTAACGATGGTTGTTCTATAAGAGAAAGTTTTACTACTGCTGCAGCTACGACAGGTAAAGCACATTCAGTTTTAAATAGTGATGGTAGGCATTATCAAGTTACTTCTGGTGGTGCACAATCAAGTGAATATCCAGCTGCTGCTACTTTTCCATCATTTACAAATAGCATAATAGGTGTTGCTTTAAATTTAGATGACAACAATTTCACTCTTTATAAAGATGGAACTGTTATGAATCCAAGTGGTACTCCTATTAGTATAACAGCTGGAACTTATATACCAGCAGTAAGTATTTATGGAAATAATGTATCAATGAACTTTGGCTCTCCACCTTACACAATCTCATCAAGCAACACAGATGCGAACGGTTATGGGAACTTTGAACACAGCGTTCCTTCAGGATTTTTAAGTTTATGCACAGCTAACATTTCGGAGGTATTAGGCTAATGGCAATAATTGATAAACCTTCAGATTATTTTAATACTAAACTTTATACAGGTAATGGTGGAACACAATCTATTACAGGAGTAGGTTTTCAACCAGATTGGGTTTGGATAAAAGAAAGAAATAATGCAGCAAGTCATAAACTTTACGATATTGTTAGAGGTGCAACTGAAGTATTGGAATCTGATGGTTCTTATGGAGAAGGAACAGATGTTAATGGATTGACTGCATTTGATAGTGATGGTTTTAGTTTAGGTTCATCTATCTCAAATAATGGTTCTGGCGATACATACGCAAGTTGGAATTGGTTAGCTGGAGGAACAGCTTCATCAAACACAGATGGAAGCATAACAAGTAGTGTAAGTGCAAATCAAGATGCTGGATTTAGTATTGTGTCTTATACAGGTACAGGTGCTAATGCTACTGTTGGTCATGGATTAGGTTCTGCACCAGCTTGGATACTTTTTAAAGATAGAAGCACAACAAAAGATTGGTTTGTATATCATCAAAGTATATCTCCAGCTACTGGGGGTAAATTAAATTTAACTGTTAATCCTGGTGCTGATTTTAGTTATTTTCAAAATACTGCACCTACATCAAGTGTATTTAGTATTGGAAGTGCAAATACAGTAAATCCAAGTAGTAATGAAATGATTGCCTACTGCTTCGCAGAGAAACAAGGCTACTCAAAATTTGGCTCTTATGAGGGTAATAATACAACAAATAATGCCTTTATCTATACAGGATTCAAACCTGCTTGGGTTATGGTAAAAAATGTAGATGCTTCTTATGGGTGGCAGATATTAGATAATAAAAGAAATACATATAATCCAGCTGATGATTCATTATTTGCTAATTTGAATAATGCGGAAGATGTCACAACAGGAGATGATATAGATTTCTTATCAAATGGATTTAAAGTAAGAGAAGGTGGTAATTCAGTAGGAGATAATTATACATACATCTACATGGCTTTCGCTGAAAATCCATTCGTTACATCAACTGGTGTACCAGCTACTGCAAGGTAATTAATTATGATAATAACTGCTAACAACTCCTCTCTTGCAAATATAACTGCATTACCATCAAGTATTAGTGGTGGTGGTATGACTTTAATATCAGAGCAAACTGCATCAAGTTCAGCTACAATAGATTTTACATCTGGCATAGATTCTACTTATGACAGCTATGTATTTAAGTTTTATGATATTCATGGAAGTTCTGCTTCTCCTTTTACAGTAAATTTTAGAGATGGTGGTAGTTCTTATGATGCAACAAAAACAACTACATATTTTGCTGCTTATAATCATGAAAGTGGTTCTCCATCAAATTTAGTATATGGTAGTGGAGAAGATTTAGCACAATCAACTGGAACACAACAATTAAATTATAGTATGGGAACAGCAAATGACGAATCTTTATGTGGTCAACTTTTTTTGTACAATCCATCTAGCACAACTTTTGTTAAACATTTTATAGCTACTACTAATTTATATCAAGGTACTTACTCTCAAGAAATTTTTGTAGCTGGTTATTGTAATACTACAACAGCAATAGATGGTGTACAATTTAAACTAAACTCTGGCAACATAGATAGTGGAGTAATAAAATTATATGGCATTAGTTAAATACAACAACAATAGCATAAGTGCTGTAACCTCTACAGGATTAGCAGAGGGAAGCCTAGTACCTATTAAAACTTTAACTGCTAGTAGTTCAGCAACATTGTCATTCGTACATGGAACTGATGGAGTAGTCTTGGATAGCACATATCCTATTTATAAGTTTGAGTTTATTAATTGCCACCCAGCAACTGATAATGTAAATTTTCAAGTAAACTTTAGAGATGGTGGTTCGTCTTATGATGCTACTAAAACTTCAACTGCTTTCTATGCACATGAAGGAGAAAGTTCTGATAGTGGATTTGGATATAATAGTAGTGTTGATGTTGCACAAGCAACAGGAGTACAACCTTTGTTAGGAGGATTAGGAAATGGTAATGATGAAAGTACAAGTGGAGAACTTTGGCTTTTCAATCCAAGTTCAACAACTTTCATAAAACACTATATGGTAACAAGTCAATATTACCATAGAAATAATTATAGCCAAATATATTATGTAGCTGGTTATTGTAATATCACAGCAGCTATAGATGGAGTTCAGTTTTCTATGTCATCAGGAAACATAGATTCTGGCAAAATCAAACTCTACGGAATAAAGGATTCATAATATGTCTATCGTTAAATTAAATAACAAAGCAGTATCTAACGCAACAGCTTTTGGTAGCATTAGTTCTTTAGGTAGCATGACGTTTATTAAAAAGCTAACAGCTAGTTCATCTGCTACTTTATCTTTTGTTGATGGCTCTGATGGTGTGGTGCTAGATGATACTTATAAGGAGTATGTTTTTTATTGTGTAGATATACACCCAAGTGCAAATGCTAGTTTTAGATTTCAAGTTAGCACAGATGGAGGTTCTTCATATTCAACTACTACAACATCTACTATTTTTAGAGCCTATCAAAATGAGGCTGGTACAGCTTCAACTTTAGCATATGATGGTGGTCAAGCACAAGGAACAAGCACACAAGAAATTATAAACGCAGCTATAGGTACTGATAATGACCAAACAGGAGTATGTGAGCTAAAAATTTTTAACCCATCCTCTACAACATTTGTTAAACATTATACTGCTGTTAGTAATGGTTCTCAATTTAATGACTATAGTATAAATTCTTTTACTGCTGGATATTTTAATACAATATCTGCAATAAATGCTGTTAGATTTCAAATGAGTTCTGGCAACATAGATGCTGGAGATATTTGCCTTTATGGTATTGCGTAACAATTAACAATGGAGTATAAATAAACTATGACAAGACATCACAATATAAATGGGAACATAGTTCCTTTTACAGCAGAAGAAGAAGCACAAAGAGATGCTGAAGAATTAGCTTATGCTAATGGTGCATTTGATAGAGCAATGGCAGATTTAAGACAAAGAAGAAATAGTCTTTTAACTGCTACAGATTATCTTGCATTATCAGACAATACACTTTCTGCTAATATGACAGCTTATAGACAGGCATTAAGAGATTTAACTAATGGATTAACTAATATTGATGAAGTTAATGCAGTAGTGTTTCCTAGCAAACCTTAAAATAATGTTGACATTAACAAAATAAAATGGTATAATAATGGCTAAAGCTAAAGGTTTATTAAATAAAGAAGCTCACATCCCAATCACTAAAGGAAGTTCAGTAGGTCGTAGACCCAATACAAGTACTATGAATAAACATAAACGAAGACATTCAGGTGTTAAAAAATATAGAGGACAAGGAAGATAATGGCTAGACAATCAGCTACAGAAGTTAAAATAGATTTTTTAGTAAAAGAAATTAAAGAATTAAGAACTGAAACTAAAAATTTAAGAGCTGATATTAATAAAGGCAAAGGTGCTATCTGGATATTACTTATCATAGCAAGTGCAATAGGTGGAGTATATAATTATTTTAATAGTTAAAAGGTAAACAATGATTACAAAAGTAAAAAGAGTTAGATTAAATAAAAAGCCTAGACAGAAGTTTGCTGTTGGTGATGAAGCTAGAAAGTTTGAAAATATTCCTACTGCTTCTCAACCACAACAACAAGAGTTAGGAACAAGACAAGAATTTGCTGATAAGTATGTTACTTCTCAAATAGCTAAACCTGAATTAGCTCCATCAGCTACTCAAGCATATACAAGTCAAGCTGTACAAGCTGATGAATTATTAAGTGGTACAACTATGGCTGCTCCTACAGATGTAGGACAACAAACAGTTACAGGTTCAACTATTTCTACACCTACAACTGGAGTATCAACTGCTGTTGCAGCTCCAGGTGCTTTAACTGCAACTCAAATGACAAGTGCTACAGGTACTGCACAACAAGGTACTGCACAAACTGGAACATTAAGTGCTGGTTCACAAATAGGAACAGTTACTGGAACTTTATCTGGTACTGCTACAGGTGCTACAGCAGCTCCAACTACTTCAGCAATAGCTCAAGCAGCTCAAGGACAATTATCTTCTGGTGCATTAGCACAAGTTATAAGTGGTACTGCTGCTACTGTTAATGGACAAACTGCTACACTACCTGCAGATATTCAAGCTGCAGTTGCAAGTAATCCTGCACAAGTTACAGCAACTATTATGCAACAACCTACTGCTGTACAAGCACAAGTTGCTTCATTACCTACAGATGCTTTAGTATCTACACAGATTAATACTTTATTAGATGGTATTGATACAGGTAGTATTCCTACATGGGCAAGAGGTGCTGTTGAAAATGTAGAAAAGAATTTAGCTGCTAGAGGTTTAAGTAAATCTTCTATTGGTAGAGATGCGTTAGTAAATGCTATTATACAAAATGCATTACCTATTGCTCAATCAAATGCGACAGCTCTACAACAAAGAGCATCACAAAATTTAACTAACGAACAACAAGCTGCTGTATTAACTGCTCAACAAAGTTTCCAATCACAATTAGTTAACGCTGAGAATGATATGAAAGCTAACATGATGAATGGTCAGTTTGCACAAGAGTTAATTAAACTTAATACAATGAATGAACAACAAGCAATTGTTGCTTCAGCTAATCAACAACAACAAGTTAGATTAGCAAACTTAGCTAACTTACAACAAGCTGGATTAACTAATGCACAGTTACAACAGCAAATGGGTTTAGCTAATTTAAATGCTAATCAACAAACATCATTAGCAAATGCACAAACAATTGCAGGTATGGATGTTTTAAATTTAAACAACCAACAGCAAACTGCAATATCAAATTCTAATTTATTTAGAACATTTGAATTAACAAATTTAAATAATAATCAACAAGCTACTATGCAAAATGCTGTACAATTAGCTACAATGGATATGGCTAATTTATCTTTTGCACAACAACAAGCTGTTGAAAATGCTAAGTCATTCTTACAAATGGATATGACTAACTTAACTAATGCTCAACAAACTGAAGTATTAAATACACAGAATAGACAACAAGCTATGTTATCTGACCAAGCTGCTGCAAACGCTGCTGCTCAGTTTAATGCTTCAAGTGATAATCAAACTCAACAATTTATGACTAGTTTATCTAGTACAATTAATTCACAGAATGCTGCAAGAAATGATGCTATGACTCAATATAATATTTCTGAAGCAACTAGAGTTGAAGCTTTAAATCAAGGTAATTCATTAGAAGCTGAAAGATTACAAGCAACTTTAAATACTCAAATCAACCAGTTTAATGAGCAATTAGATTATAACAGAAATCAATTTAATACTCAAAACTCTTTAGCAATTGAACAAGCAAATGTTGCATGGAGAAGACAATTAAATACTGCTAATACAGCAGGAACTAATGCTGTTAATCAAGCTAATGCTATGAATGCATTTAATTTAAGTAATCAAGGTTTATCTTTTATATGGCAAGAAATGAGAGATGCTGCTAAATGGGAATATGAATCATCACAGAATGCACAAGAAAGACAAACTAACTTAGCTATAGCTGCATTAGGAAATGAAGCTGCTTCTGACCAAGGAAGAGCTGATACTCTTAAAGCTCTTGGTGGTTTTGCAATAGATATTTGGAAACAAATAGATAAATAGACTTTAATATAAGTATTGACAATGGTCACTTCGAGTGATATAATAGATATAATAAGATTATATAGGGAGTTTCCTAAATATAATTATCTTTCTGATAGAGATATTGCAAGAGCAATAATTCCATCTTTATCTTTAAATCAATATAATATATTTAGATACCCTACAACTGGTATTGCTTATGCTTTTACTAATTGGGCATTCTTAAATAAGATTGCTGAAGAAAGATTTTTAAAGACAGGTGTACTTGAAAATT